>ENA-ORBV01002801-ORBV01002801.1-microbial-mat-metagenome-genome-assembly--contig:-NODE-2801-length-36247-cov-5.963672_pt1 | contig 36247 bp, 44 predicted proteins | sample MGYA00237777_ERZ505514 | MGnify/ENA primary metagenome ERZ505514 (study PRJEB26160, sample SAMN06269048) | microbial mat metagenome | isolation source: Oligotrophic lake microbial mat | place... | reverse complement strand
ATAACCACCTCTGTCGAAGGCGGATTTTATGCGATGTTTTAAGCGGAAGCTAGAACCGCCTCTACGACTTGGTTACGTTCAAGCTGATATTTTTTCTGAATTAATGATTGCCACCAAAGCGATTTTTACAGCATTTAAGCCTTGGAAAATGAACCATGCCTCTTATGGCAATCAGTCGCCACATGTTCATTGGCACATAGTTCCGCGTTACGAGTCTGATCCCGATAAACTAAAACAGCCTTGGTATAATTCAGATTTGTTTAATAATTTTTTACTGACACCGGAGCAGTGCGCTGAGGTTAAAACTCAAATTCGAGAACAACTATAAAAACTATTCCTGTTTAATCAGACTCGCCATATAGTCTATCGCATCTTTTGTATACCAGTCGTCAATGCCTACTATTTTACGAACCAACTTCATTTTTCTGTTAAATAAATAGCTCTCAGGCAATTTTGACGTTCCAAATAAACCTGCAATTTTATAATCCTCATCCCAAACAATTTCGACATGAGGTTTAGAACCACCCATCGCCTTTACAAAATTTTCTATCTCTGCCTTGGAACTATCATTTGAAACAGCAACTAGTATAATTTCTCCCTTAAAATGCTCTACCAATTTTAGCATCGAGGGAAACTCTCGCACACAGGGATCACACCACGAAGCCCAAAAATTCAATATAACCACTTTGCCGCGAACCGATTCAACAGTAAAAATCGACCCATCCAACCTCTTCGCAGAAAAGTTAGGGGCCCCATCTTTTTCAAGCCGGTCAATAAGACTTATTTCTTGATCTGCATTTTCTGAAAAATTGGCTTTCTCTTTCGCCTTTTGAATTCCAAAATACGCGGCAATAGACAAAACAATAACAATAATTATCGCCTTAATTTGTTTCGAAGCCATTGCCAACTTCGCTAGGTACGTTCTGTTTTACGAGTTTTACTCTTAGCCTTACGAATCCCTTTTTTCTTGGCTTTAACTGAACTAGATTTTCCAGATGAAGCAGTCTTTGCCTCAACAGGCTCCTCTTTGTTGTCGCCTTGATTAGGTTTCGTTGCCAAAGTTTTATAATCTACAAACTCAATAAAACACATTTCGGCTGAATCCCCAGGACGTCGATCAAGTCTAAGAATCCTAGTATAACCGCCAGGTCTTTTTTGAAATCTTGGAGAAAGGTCAGAAACTATTTTTTCAACTGTTTTTAAATTTGGATACTTTGCCAACAAAATCCGCCGAGCATGCAAGGTTTGATCTTTACCCTTGGTAATCGCTCTCTCAATATGTCTGCGAAGCTCTTTAGCTTTGGGGACAGTTGTACGAATTCGCTCGCTCTCAACTATGGCATTAACCAAACCGCGAATTAAAGCTTTGCGGCCTCCGCCTCTTCTACCAAAGCGTTTCGAATGTACCTGATGCCTCATAAAACTCCCCCAAAAATCTAATTGCTCTGTTGGCCGTTAGGTGCACTTGTGTGGGTTTGAAAAACCTGCGGATTATTTGGATCCCAACCTGATGGCGGCCAGCCATCGATTTTCATGCCTAAACCCAAGCCCATCTCTGAAAGAATTTCTTTAATTTCATTGAGTGACTTACGACCAAAGTTTTTTGTTTTCAACATTTCAGCTTCTGATTTAGAAACCAACTCACCTATAAACCTAATGTTTGCATTCTTTAAACAATTCGCACTTCTAACCGATAGTTCTAAATCATCAACAGATCGGAACAGGTGCTCATTAAGAATCGGAGATTTTTTAGAAACCTCTTCTTCTTTTGGCTCCATCGATTCGTCAAACGTCAAAAATACCTGTAACTGTTCTTTCAGAATTTTAGAACCTAGAGTTACTGCCTCTTCGGGTTTCAACGAGCCATCTGTCCATACTTCTAATGTTAGAGCATCATAATCTGTTCGTTGTCCTACACGCGCATTTGAAACAAAATAGTTAACTTTACGAACGGGGCTAAATAAGCTGTCGACCCCAACATAACCAACAGGAAGATCTTTTCTGTTTTCGTCGCCAGCCACAAATCCACGGCCATAAGAAACCAGAACCTCGGCACTAAATTTGCCATTGGCGCCGATCGTACAAATATGTTGGTCTGGATTTAAGACCTCAATTCCTTCTGTCGTTTGAATATCTCTAGCAGTCACTACACCAGGCCCTTGTTTATTAATAATCAAGGTTCTGGTATTTGAATCATGTTGTTTGAATCGAATTTGTTTTAAATTAAGAATTATATCCGCTACGTCTTCATGAATATCAGGGATAGCAGTAAACTCATGGAGAACGCCATCTACTCGGATTGCAGACACGGCTGATCCCATCATCGAACTTAAGAGAATTCTTCGCAATGAATTTCCTAAGGTTGTACCGAAACCTCGCTCAAGAGGTTTCACGGCAAACTTTCCGTAACTCTCCTTCAATGTCTCTTTATCAACTTCAAAACCCTTAGGTTTAATAAGATCACGCCAAAATTTATAATAGTGCTGCTGCATATTTTTCCTCCAAATTACCTTGAATAATACTCAACGATACTGTTTTCTTGGATATCAAGACTGATTTGCTCTCTTGCGGCCAAATCTTTCACAGTACCTTTAAATGTCGCGTGATCTGCCTCAAGCCACTCTGGAATGGCTCTTTTTTTAGATGACTCGATGGCTGCTAAAACTCGAGTTGATTGACGTGACTTTTCAGCAACCTCAATAACATCGCCCTTATTAACCACGAAACTCGGAATATTTACTCGTTTTCCATTTACTATAAAATGATTGTGTCGAACCATCTGCCGGCCTTCACGACGACTGACGGCATAGCCTAAGGCATAAACCACGTTGTCCAGTCTTGCCTCCATCAGCTGAAGAAAACGCGTTCCGGTTACACCCTTTTCTTTTACCGCAACCGCAAAGACTCTCCGAAATTGGCTCTCATGAACGCCATAATAGCGTTTAACTTTCTGCTTCTCTCGTAGCTGAAGCGCGTACTCGCTGAATTTCAATCGCGCCTGACCATGTTGCCCCGGTGGGTAAGGTCTTCTCTCAAATGCACATTTATCAGTGTAACAACGATCACCCTTTAAGAAAAGTTTTGCATTTTCTCGGCGGCAAAGCTTACAAACACTATTCGCAACACAACTCACAAATTACTCCTATCTTAAATTCTTCTTCTCTTTGGAGGACGACAACCATTATGGGGAATTGGCGTCACATCTTGCAATGAGGTAATTCTCAATCCTGCACTCGCCAACGCTCTAACTGCAGGTTCTCGACCAGCTCCTGGACCACCAACATAAACATTAATTGTTTTCAGTCCCACTTCGTTTGCCTTACGAGCAACATCTTCTGCAGTTACTTGGGCCGCAAAAGGTGTTCCTTTTCGGCTCCCTTTAAAACCCATAGCTCCAGCGCTCGACCAACACACGGTATCACCATTTAAATCTGTAATGGTAATGACTGTATTTCCAAACCCAGCATATACATGACAGTTGCCATTTAAAGCTGTCTTTTTGGCTTTCTTCTTAGCTTTTTTCTCAGGAACTTCTGCGGTCGGTTCCTTCGTTTCTTTTGCTTCTTTCGTTTCTTTTACCGTAGCTTCACTCATTAACTACCCCTTAATCACATTGTCGCTTTTTTCTTATTGGCGATTGTCTTCCTTGGGCCCTTCCTTGTACGGGCATTAGTTTTAGTCCTTTGGCCTCGAACTGGTAAACCCTTTTTGTGACGAAGCCCCCTAAAACAACCGATATCCATAAGACGTTTTATATTTCCGCCCACTTCACGTCTTAAGTCGCCTTCTACTTTCCACTGATTAGAATCCATTATCTCACGAATCTTCGCGACGTCCGCATCTGTCATGCTATCGGTGCGAAGGGCTATTGAAAATCCAGCTTCTTTACAAATCTGGCGCGCACGTGGTCGACCCACGCCATAAATATATGTTAATGCTATTTCCACTCGTTTATTCTTTGGTAAGTCTACCCCGGCTAAACGTGCCATTAACTACCCCTGTCTCTGTTTGTGTTTTGAAATTTTACATATAACACGCAAAACACCTCTGCGCTTTATCACTTTACATAACTTACATATTTTTTTTACAGAAGTTCTAACTTTCATAAACAACCTCAAAAAGATATAATGGCAAAGTAACCTAACATAGGCTTTAACGCCCAGTCTAGTTTTTCATTAGCTTATTTAACTAATTAATTGCCTTATTTTTTCAAACACTATTTCAACATCCTCGGTCCCGTCGATTTCTCCATAGATCCCTGTCTTACGGTAATATTCCACTAACGGCAATGTGCTTTCCTCATAGGTCTTAAGCCTGTTCCCAATAACTGACTCTTTGTCGTCATCCCTCTGGTATAGGGTGGCCTGGCCACACTTATCACAAATCCCTGCCTTTTTAGGAGGCGAAAAATCCACGTGAAATACCGCGCCACAGTTTTTGCATACTCTACGTCCCGTTAACCGTCTCATCAAGGCGTTATAAGGTGCCTTTAAAAAAATGGCCTTTCCCAATTTAAGATTCAATTTTACAAGCATCTGCTCAAGAACATTCGCTTGATTTAAATTTCTTGGAAAACCATCAAGTATGAATTTTTTACTTTTAAAGTTAACGAGTACATTTTCGACCATTGATACTGTTACTGAGTCAGGGACTAATGCGCCATTATCTAAAAAACCTTTGGCTTCCAATCCTAAATTGGTTTTATTTTTAATATTTTCTCTAAAAAGATCTCCGGTGCTAATTTGAAACATGTCTAGACGTTGCACCAAGAGTGAAGCTTGCGTGCCCTTTCCAGCCCCAGGTGGACCGAACAGAACAATGTTCAAAACTGAACCCTTCGACCACGAAGCTTAACGCCTTTTACAAGTCCCTGATATTTCGATGACAGTAGATGGGAATAAATTTGTTGCGTAGTATCTAAGGCGACCCCAACCACAATGAGCAGGCCGGTTCCACCAAAATAAAACGGAACATTGAGTTTTTGAATTAAGATAGTTGGCAAAACGCAAACAACACTTAAGTATATAGCTCCACCGACGTTTATTCTTTCAGTGACCCGCTGGATATAGTCTGAAGTACTCTTGCCAGCCCTAACTCCAGGGATAAAACCACCATATTTTTTTAGATTATCTGAAACATCAACTGGATTGAATACAATATCCGTATAGAAAAATGTAAAGAAGAATATAAGTGCCACAAACAAAATATTATACATAGCCCCACCGGGCGCAATTGAGTCCTTCATTTGCATCAACCAGGGCAAACTTATAAATTGAGCCATGGTAGCCGGAAACATCAATAGACTCGAAGCAAAAATTGGCGGGATGACACCAGAGGGATTAATTTTAATCGGCAAAAAGTGATTTTGCTGGGCTGCCATTCCACCTGCGCCCCCACGTTGGGAGTACTGCACTGGAATTCGGCGTTGAGAAACTTCCAGAAAAATTATACTAGCTACGACAGCGACTATAATAACGAGGACAACCAGAGCCTCAATGCCACTCTTATCATTTGTGGAAATTTGTTGAACCAAGCCAATTACAGCGCTTGGCATATCAGAAACAATACCCGCAAAAATTATCAAACTTGCGCCGTTACCAATTCCGCGCTCGCTAATCTGCTCTCCCAGCCACATGATAAAACATGTACCTGCGGTTAAAGTTAAGATAGTCATGGCCCTAAACCCTAGCCACCCAACTTCAGGAGACACCACTAGTGGTTGGCCGTTGAAATCCGAATTGAGAATAAAAGTGCTAATTCCATAGCCTTGAATAAATGCCAGAATGACAGTTCCATACCTAGTGAGTTGATTTAATTTTTTACGACCAGGTTCGCCTTCTTTTTTCAAGGATTCAAAATAAGGAACTACTGTTTGTAAAAGCGACATAATAATGGAGCTTGTAATATAGGGCATAATGCCAAGCGCGAAAACGCTGAATCGGCTCAGTGCCCCACCTGTAAACGTATTAAGAAATCCGAATAAGTTTTTACCCTTGTCCTGATCCCCAAAAAAACTCGTCATTACGCTGGCATCTACGCCAGGAGTTGGAACATGCGAACCCAAGCGAAAAACGGCGATCATCGCTACAACAAAAATCAGTCTCTTTTTTAACTCTGCGCTTTTGGATAGGCCGTCTAATACACTCACTGCTCTAGTACCTCAGCCTTGCCGCCAGCTGATTCAATCGCTTTTTTTGCTGATTCACTAAATTTGTGAGCCTTAACCGTTAATACTTTGGTCAGCTTGCCTTTTCCCAATACTTTTATAGGTTTTCTAGACTTCACCATGCCCGATTCACGTAGTGATTCTGGAGTGACTTCTTTGGACAGATTTTCTAGTTGATCAATATTTACGATTGCATAAGAAACTCTAAAAATATTTACGAATCCAAATTTTGGAAGACGACGATGCATGGGAGTTTGTCCACCCTCAAATCCTCTAACGTTCTTTCCGCCTGATCGGGCTTTCTGTCCTTTGTGACCTTTACCTGAAGTTCCTCCTCGACCTGAACCAAATCCACGGCCCAGAAGTTTCTTACGGTGAGTAGAACCCTTTTTTATTTTTAATTCTGCCAATAGACTCATATCTAACTCCACATCTTTACTTTTATTCTAAAACTATTTTACAATTTTTACTTCCAAAAGATGCTGTACTTTCATGATTTGCCCGCGTGCAGCGGGTGTATCCTTAACCACTATTTCAGAGTTAATTCCACGCAGCCCTAGACATCTCACCGTATTTCGTTGTGATTGATTACAACTAATTGTGCTTTTTTTAAGCTTTACATTAAAAGACTTAGCCATAAAATAACCCTATTCTATTTTGTTAAGTAACCCTGCTTTTTTCAGCTGATTCAGACCATGTAATGTGGCTCTCACTGCATTATGGGGGTTTGTTGTTCCCACACATTTAGTGAGAATATCTTTTATTCCCAAGGATTCTAAAACTGCACGGACCGCACCACCGGCAATAACGCCTGTTCCAGCACTAGCTGGACGCAAAAATACTTTTGCCGCTCCAAACAAACCTATAACTTCATGGGCGATTGTTCTATCTTCAAAAAGAGAAAATTCTCGTACGTTTTTTTTTGCCGCTCGGCTGGCTTTACCAATGGCTTCTGGAACTTCGCCCGCTTTTCCGGAGCCAATACCAACCTCACCATTTTTATTGCCCACAACAACAAGCGCAGCAAAGGAAAATCGGCGTCCGCCTTTTACCACTTTTGCTACTCGCTTAATAGCCACAACTCGCTCTTCAAACTCAATTGGACTCTTTTCCAACGTACTCCTCCTAGAAGTTTAATCCCGCTTCTCTCGCAGCATCTGCAAGAGCTTGCACTCGACCATGATAAGCATAACCATTTCGATCAAAAACGACATTTTTTACGCTCTTTGCCAATGCACGTTTTGCTAACTCCGCCCCGACATATTTAGCAACATCTTTACCATTCTTACCCTTAAGCTCGCCGGATTTTTCGCCTTTAAGGCTTGATGCTTCTGCTAGAGTAACTCCAAGTGCATCATCTACCACTTGTGCGTAGATATGGCTTAGACTTCGAAAGACAACCAACCGAGGGCGCGCTTCTGTTCCTTTTATTGTCTTTCGGATACGCAAGTGTCTCTTTTTTCGCCCAACAACACTTTTATCTGTTTTACGTCTATAATTTGGTTTCACAAAAATCCCCTCTTACTTAGCCGCTGTTTTTCCAGCTTTTCTTCGAATAACTTCGTCGCTATATTTGATACCCTTACCTAAATACGGCTCGGGCTCTTTCCAGCTTCTAACTTTTGCTGCGAATTGACCAACTAGCTCTTTGTTAAAGCCATCAATTAATATGTTAGTCTGCTTGTCAACTTTCACGTCAAGACCCAAAGGAATATCTATCTTTACAGGGTGACTGTATCCTACCGTTAATTCCAACTGCTTTCCTGAAACCGCCGCACGATAACCTACTCCGTTAATCTCTAATTTTTTGGCGTACCCTGTAGTCAAACCAATAACAGCGTTATTTATTAGAGATCTGTACATGCCCTGATAGGCTCGCGTTTGATCTTCCCCATCATTACAAAGAAGGTTTAGTTCGCTACCTTCAATTTTAGCCGAAACTTCTTTGCGCATTTTTATCGTCATCACACCCTTTTGGCCTTTAACTACCACTTCATTACTGGGAGTAATGTTAATTTGAACTTTACTATCGAATTTTACGGGCAACTTACCAATTCTTGACATATTTTCCTACCTATTTACCAAACCTGACAAAGAAGTTCACCGCCGAGTTTTTTATCGCGGGCGTCCTTGCTACTGATGATTCCTTGATTCGTACTTAAAATCGAGACCCCATACCCCTGTCGAACCTTTGGAATATCACCAGAGCCCACATAGACACGCAGTCCGGGCCGACTCACTCTACGAATTTGGGTGACGGCATGCTCACCACTTTCTAAATAGCGCAAGTAAACTCTCATCATGCTTTTAGAACCGACTTTTACAACTCTAAAATCTTTAATAAATCCAAAACTCTTGAGGACCTCAACCACGCCCGCCTTAAGCTTTGAACTTGGAATGTCTACTTTCTCGTGCTGGGCCTTGCCCGCATTACGAATTCTTGTAAACAACTCTGCTAACACATCCATTTATCCCCCTACCAACTTGCCTTAGTCACACCAGGAACCAACCCTCGAAGGGCATGCTGCCTAAAGCACAATCGACACATTTGAAATTTTCTAAGGACTCCACGTACTCTACCGCAAAGCTTACATCTAGTAACCTGACGCGTGCTAAACTTTGGCTTTTTTTCTGCCTTAACAACCATTGCCCTTCTTGCCACAATCTACCCCTTTTAATTTTTTCTAAATGGTAACCCAAGCGCCTCAAGTAAAGCTCTCCCATGAGCATCACTTACAGCATTAGTGCAAAAAGTAATATTCATACCTTGCACCTTTTCAACCTTTTCGAAATTAACTTCTGGAAAAACTATTTGTTCCTTTAATCCCATATTATAGTTTCCGTGCCCATCAAACCCTCGGTTTGGCAAACCACGAAAATCTCTCACCCTTGGTATAGCGATATTAATTAGTCGCTCTAAAAACGTCCACATTCTATCGCCACGTAAAGTGGAACGAGCTCCAATCGGCATTCCTTCGCGAAGCTTAAAGTTAGAAATAGATTTTTTTGCTTTTGTTATAACAGCTCGCTGGGCACCTATGGCCGTAAGTTCCTCTGCTGCGGTAGTCAATAATTTTGGATTTGTTGTAGCATCTTTCATACACATACTTAGAATAATTTTGTCCAAACGAGGGACCTGCATTCGAGATTTCATATTCAATTGCTTCGTTAAAGCCGGTACAATTTTATTTTGATACTCTATTTTTAAGCGTTCCACAATTTCTCCTACAGCACTTCTGGTGCTAACGATACAATCTTAACAAACTGTTTAGCTCTTAATTCACGAGCTACGGGACCAAATATTCGGGTGCCAATTGGCTCTTTTTGAAGACTAATTAATACTGCGGCGTTTTCATCGAAACGAATATAGCTTCCGTCAGCCCTTCGAATCTTATGTTTAGTCCTCACCACGACCGCTCGCGAAACTGCCCCTTTTTTTACTTTGGAATTCGGCAGAGCTTCCTTAATTGAGACAACTATTACATCTCCCACTGAGGCGTATCTTCGTTTAGATCCACCGAGAACCTTTACGCACATAACCTCTTTAGCTCCGGAATTATCGGCGACATTGAGCCGAGTTTGCATCTGAATCATTTTTCTTTTCCCTTTATCGCCGCCTCTATCACACCACCCAGTCGCCAATACTTTGACTTACTGATGGGACGGGACTCAAAAATTCTAACTTTGTCTCCAACCTTGGCCTCATTTTTTTCGTCGTGAGCTTTGTAGGTAGAACTTTTGCTTAAATACTTTCCATATTTAGCATGACGCTCTAAACGGTAGGCCTCAACGGCTATCGTTTTGTCCATTTGACTCTTAGTAACAACACCTACAACTTCCATCGGAGATTTTCGAGTGACTACTTTAACCGCTTTGACTGTAGTTTTCTTTTTCGGCTCAGCCATTATTTAACCCTCACTTCTGTTTTTTCGGAGACCGCTTTTTGGCCGATAGCCGTTAAAAGCTTAGCAATGTCACGCCTCAGCATGCGTACCTTTAATGGATTTGTTACCTGCTGTCCCATAATATTTTTCATCTTCATATTGAACAGCTCTTCGCGGGTTTCTTGAACCTGTTTCCGTAAATCGCTAATTGTTAAGCCAACAACATCTTTAAACTTCATAAGACTTTCCTTTTATTCACGCACCAAAAATTTCGTTCTCACTGGAAGCTTGTAGGCCGCTAAACGAAAAGCACCCTCTGCCACTTCTCTCGTCACACCATTCATCTCAAATAAAATTCGTCCAGGCTTTATAACTGATACCCAGTACTCTGGATTACCCTTACCAGAACCCATTCGTGTTTCCGCAGCCTTTTTAGTAATTGGCTTATCCGGATACACGCGACACCAAACTTTACCGCCGCGCTTAATGCTTCGACTAATCGCCACACGACAAGCTTCCAACTGCCTAGCTGTAAGCCACCCATCAGTTACTGCCTGCAAGGCGAAATCGCCAAAGCTGATATTGCTTCCACGGCTAGCAAGACCACAGCGGTGGCCCTTCATTACCTTCCTATACTTGACTTTCTTTGGACTTAGCACGCGTCGCCTCCTCAAGCTCTCTTTTAGAAAGAATATCTCCGCGATATATCCAAGCCTTAACACCAATTAATCCATACGTAGTCAAAGCCTCCGCGGTTCCATAATCAATATCTGCACGCAATGTATGGAGTGGAACACTCTTTTCATTATACCACTCTGATCTAGCAATTTCGGCACCATCAAGACGACCAGACACACGAACTTTTATTCCTCGTACGCCGCCCTTGATACCAGCAGCAAGTGCCTTTTTTAAAGCCCGACGCCAAGACACGCGTTTTTCAAGTTGAAGTGCGATATTTTCTGCAACCAATTGCGCATCAATATCGGGTTTTCGAATTTCTTGAACATTCAAAAATATCTCATTTGTTGTTAGCTTCTGGACATCCGCTTTGAGTGTGTCTATTCCAGTCCCACCCTTGCCAATTACTACTCCAGGTTTAGCCGTAGAAACAATAATTCTAACTTTATTGGCGGCTCGCTCAATCTCAATTTTACCTACGGCAGCATGCTTCAATCTGGTCTTTAGATATTTTCTTAACTTAAAATCTTCATGGAGATTAATTGCATAATTCTTGCCCTTCGCGTACCAGCGCGAATCCCACGTTCTAATAACTCCAAGCCTAAAACCAACCGGATTAACCTTTTGACCCACAATTACCTCTCATCCAATACTAAATTAAAATGACTAATCCTCTTACGAATGGGTTGCGCCCTGCCTTGAGCTGCTGGCCGAAATCGATGAACAGCTGGACCCATATCCACTGATATATGCTTTACATAAAGATTATCGACATCTATGACCTGTTTTTGCTCTGCATTTGCCACCGCGGACTGCACTAGTTTTTTTACCATAATCGCAGCCTTTTTATCCAAAAACGTCAAGGCACGAAGTGCTTCATTCACGTCTTTTCCACGAATCAAATTAACGACAAGTCTAGCTTTACGTGGGCTAATTCTTGAAAATCTAGACTTTGCTTTTACTTCCATTTTTTCACCTTAACTTTTTGCTGCTGGAGCCGATTTTTCAGCTTCCTTAGCCCTATTTCCAGAATGACCAGTAAACGTTCTGGTGGGTGCGAACTCACCCAATTTATGACCTATCATGTTTTCAGATACATATACGGGAATAAACTTTTTACCGTTGTGGACAGCAAACGTTAATCCCACAAATTCTGGAATTACAGTAGATCTCCTTGACCATGTCTTGATTACTTTTCGATCACCTGTTTCAACGGCTTTATCGACTTTCTTCATCAAGTGTCCATCTATAAATGGCCCTTTTTTTACCGAACGTCCCACATTTAACTCCTATTAACCTTTAGAATTACGACGACGGATAATCATAGAGTCCGTACGTTTGTTATGTCTTGTTTTATAACCCTTGCACGGCTGACCCCATGGACTAACAGGGTGATGCCCTTTACCCACGCCCTCACCACCACCAAGTGGATGATCAACTGGATTCATTGCCATTCCTCGAACGGTCGGCTTTATACCTTTCCATCTTGAACGGCCTGCTTTACCCCAATTTATAATGTTATTATCAGTATTACCAACCTGACCCACCGTGGCCATACAGCTGCCTAAAATTTGTCTTACTTCGCCAGAAGAAAGTTTAATCTGACAGTAAACTCCAACCTTGCCAAGCAAAGTAGCCGAACCACCAGCTCCTCGAACAAGCTGCGCACCTTTGCCAGGTCGCATCTCAATGTTATGAATTTGAATTCCAACAGGCATGTCCATTAATCGCAGGGCGTTTCCAGGTTTGATGTCTGCTTTAGGTCCTGCGACGACAGTGTCGCCAACGCTCAGACCGATTGGCGCGAGAATATATCGTTTCTCGCCATCACTGTAGTGCAGTAAAGCAATTCGAGATGTGCGATTAGGATCATATTCAATTGCTACTACTTTAGATGGAACGTCGAGCTTGTCCCGTTTAAAATCTATCAAGCGGTAGCGTCGCTTATGCCCTTGCCCCCTATGGCGCACGGAAATCTGTCCATGATTATTACGTCCAGAACTTTTGTTTAATTTCGTTGTTAAAGATTTTTCGGGAGTATCTTTGGTGATTTCTGAAAAATCAAAACCTGTCATTCCACGACGACCAGCAGTAAACGGTTTAAACGCCTTAATTCCCATTCTTATACTCCCTCGAATAAACCTATCTTGTTGTTTGGAGCCAACTTAATCATGGCCTTCTTAAAATACTGAGGTTTTCCCACACCAGCTTTCGTTCGGCGCCCCTTTGTTCTGCTCAAAATCGTACGAACTGACACTACTTTTACTCTGAAGAGTTTTTCTACGGCTTTTTTAATATCAATTTTTGTGCTTTGACGATTAACTTCAAAAACATAAACGCCTTGATTAAGATGTTTTCTGTTCTTTTCTGAAATTAGAGGTCGGCGAATTACATTGATCACTTTGCGCCTCCAACGGTACAACGCTTAACAATAGAGTCTACCGCGTCTTTAGACATGATCAAGGTTTCGTACTTCAACAGATCATATACGTTCAGACCCGCCGAGGTATAATATTTAAAGCTCGGAAGATTTCTTGCGGCGCGACCCACCATGGCATCCGCTTCACCACCAATAAGAATTGCTTTTTCTACTCCAAACTTTTTTAATCTTTTCGCTATTTCAGATGTCTTGCCATCTTTAGACTCTAGAGTTTTTACTATAAATAATTTGCCATCTTTAAGAAGTCTCGAGAGTGCTATACGAAGACCAAGTTTTTTAACTTTTTTCGGCAAAGTATATCCATAATCTCTCGGCGAGGGACCAAACACAACAGCACCACCTCGTATCAGAGGTGAACGTTGAGAGCCTCGCCGTGCATTTCCTGTTCCTTTTTGCTTGTACGGCTTTTTACCGCCACCGCTAACATCAGCTCGGGTTTTAGTGTCGTGAGTGCCCGATCGACGAGAAGCTAATTGCCATCGTACTACGGACTGAACGATGTCAGCACGCCAGGGAACACCAAAAACTTCGTCGGGTAACTCGACGGTGCCTGATTTATCTTTTTGCCAATCATAAACTGTCGCTGTTGCCATAATTATTCTCTCAATCAAATCTTTGTCAGTTTTACTAAACTATTTCTAGCGCCGGGAATACTGCCATATACCATCAATACATTATCTTTTGATAAAACATCGACTACCGATAAGTTCATGATAGTCGCCGTTTTTGCTCCCATGTGCCCAGGCATTTTTCGGCCGGGCATTACTCTTCCTGGGAATTCACGATTACCAATTGAGCCGGGAATGCGATGAAAATGTGATCCATGAGTTGCCGGCCCGCCTTGAAAACCATAACGCTTAACTACTCCCTGGAACCCTTTGCCCTTACTGATCCCTGTGACTTTAAGCTGATCCCCGACCACCAGGCTTTCAATTGAAACTCGCACGCCAATTTCTGCGCCCTCGGGAATATCCTGCCGAATCTCTCTCAGGTAACGCGCCCCATTATCAAATCCGGCTTTTTTTAAATGCCCGCCCTGAGCCTTAGATGTACGTGTAGCGCGCTTTGGCACAAAAGCAACTTGCAATGCTGAGTATCCATTTTTCTCCTTAGTTTTTAACTGAGAAACAATCATGGGTTCATACTTTAAAAGAGTTACGTTTTGTGCCTCACCCTTCTCGTTAAAAACAGTGGACATTCCTAGCTTAAGAGCAAAGAGGCTGTTGAGCTTTATTTCTTTAGTTTCTTTTTCAGTAGCCACAACTTTCTCCCCTACTCAGCCATCGATAGTTTAATTTCAACATCTACGCCAGCCGATAAATCCAATTTCATCAACTGATCAACCGTCTGCGGAGATGGCTCAAGAATTTCTAAAAGACGTTTATGCGTGCGAATTTCAAACTGCTCACGGCTTTTCTTGTCCACATGCGGAGAACGAAGAACAGTGTAACGATTTATTCTCGTCGGAATTGGGATTGGCCCAGCCACTTTTGCTCCCGTGCGACGAGCTGTTTCCACAATCTCTTTCGTCGACTGATCTAATAATTTATGATCGAACGCCTTTAAACGAATACGAATCTTTTGACTCTGCATAAATCAACTCAACCCTATGTAAGGTGAAAATATTCACGCTACGGATAAATAAATTCAATTAACTACAAATTAACGCAATGGGTAAATACCAACAAAAACGTTTACCCACTGCTTTTTATTAAGCCGGGGCAGTATGCCGTTACGAAAGTTCATTTGTCAAAAGAATATTAAGAGGAAATAGCTATCTTCCGAGCCGACTTAAAATCTCAGAAGACACCTTTTGTGGCATGGATATATAGCGACAAAATTCCATGCTAAAAGAAGCTCTTCCTTGGGACAATGATCGAATCTGGGTGGCGTAACCGAACAGCTCAAAAAGAGGTGCTTCTGCTGTAATTACTTGAAAATGTCCCTTTTGAGTCATGTTTGAGATTTTACCCCGCCGGCCGTTTAGGTCACCAATGATATTTCCTGTGAATTCTTCGGGAGTTATAACCTCTAGTTTAAAATAGGGCTCCAGTAAAATTGCCTTTGCTTGCTTCGCGGCCTCCCTAAACGCCAGGCCAGCCGCCACTTTAAACGCAGCATCTGAAGAATCTTGCTCGCTAAAGCTACCTCCGACTAATTTTGCTCTTACACCTATAACCTTGAAACTTGCGAGCACACCATTTTCGAGAGCCTCAAACACTCCTTCTCTAATAACTTTATGATATTTCTTCGGAATTTGATTTTCAGAAACACTGATCTCTAAATCTGAAGTAATTCCCTCCTGTGGAGAAATTTCGAGAACACAGTGTCCATAAACAGGGTCTGCCCCATCGAGTGCCGAACGAATAAACTTACCCTCACCCCTTGCCGAAGTAGTAATTGTTTCTCTATATGAAACCTGGGGCTTTCCGACGTTGGCCCCAACCTTATGCTCACGTAATAATCGATCAACTAATATTTCTAGGTGTAGTTCGCCCATACCGGAAAGTAAAAGCTGTCCAGTTTCGGGGTCTGTTCTAAGGCTTGCTGAGGGATCTTCTAATAGTAACTTCTTTAAACCTTCTTGCATCTTTTCTTCATCAGCTGTGGATTTTGCCTCTAACGCAACCGATATTACTGGTTCGGGAAGATCAATACTTTCAAGCACAACCTTGTGACCGGTACCACACAATGTATCACCAGTACCCGTGAATTTAAATCCCACCACAGCACCAATTTCACCCGCCTTTAAGGCCTTTATTTCTTCGCGGGAATTTGCATGCATGCGAATGAGTTTACCCACTCGTTCCTTTTTTCCATTTCTCGAATTTGTGAGCTGAGCACCCATTTCCAAAATTCCCGAGTACACTCGAACAAAAACCAGGTGGCCTGCAAAACTGTCGGACGCCAACTTAAAAGCGAGGGCAACCATTGGCTCCTTGAAATCAACAATACACTTGACGGCCTTCTCAAGATTTTCAGGATCATGACCTTCGATAGGGGGGACGTCTAGGGGGCTAGGTAGATATTCATTTACCGCGTCCAAAAGCGGCTGAATCCCCTTATTTTTGAAGGCCGCGCCGCAAAGTAGAGGTGTAGCTAGTAGCTTTAGGGTTGCAGTTCGCAATGTTTTTTTAAGCTCTTCAATCGTTATCGAGTCTGGACTGCCTAGAAATTTTTCTATAAGACCATCGTCAAATTCGACAATTTTTTCAAGCGCCAAATTTCGAGCTCTTTCGGCGGATTCTTTTAACTCTTCGGGAATCTCAGCTAGGCGGAATTTAGTTCCATCTGTTTTATCATCCCAAATGTAAGCTTTTCTTTCCAGCAAATCGACAATACCTCGAAACTGATCTTCACTCCCAATTGGCATCTGAATAACTATCGGATTTGCCTCCAGTCGATCCTGGATTGATTTTACACTTTCTTCAAAATTTGCTCCAACGCGATCCATTTTATTAATAAAACAAAGCCTTGGAACATGATGCTTATTTGCCTGTCGCCAAACTGTTTCTGACTGTGGCTCCACGCCATTAACGGCATCGAATACAGCAATTGCCCCATCAAGCACTCGCAATGAGCGCTCTACTTCGATGGTAAAATCAACATGTCCAGGGGTATCAATGAGATTTAATCTGTGATTTTTCCAGAAGAGAGTGGTTGCAGCTGCGGTAATGGTAATTCCCCGCTCTTGTTCTTGCTCCATCCAATCCATAACAGTATTCCCGTCATGAACTTCACCCATTTTATAACTTTTTCCAGAATAAAAGAGAATACGCTCGGTGGTTGTCGTTTTTCCAGCGTCAATATGAGCCATAATGCCAATATTTCTAGTCCACTTTAATTCATCTATAGTCTGCGGATCAGCACTGCTCATTTATTTTTCTTTAAAACTGGCAACAAGAGTTACCAGTTGTAGTGAGAGAAGGCCTTGTTGGCGTCAGCCATTTTGTGAACGTCATCTCGCTTTTTAATAGCATTTCCACGGCCATTATAAGCATCCATAAACTCCCCCGCTAAACGAAGTGCCATGCTTTTTTCGCCACGCTCACGAGCGTAAGTGATCATCCATCTCATAGCCAGGGCAAGTCGTCTTGATGGACGCACATCGACCGGTACTTGGTAAGTAGCGCCTCCAACACGGCGAGAACGAACTTCCAACGAGGGCTTAACCTTTTCAATAGCTTTTTTAAATACCGCTAGTGGCTCTTCTTCCTTTATCTTTTCCTTAAGTTCATCTAGAGCTGAATATAAGATTCCGCGCGCTGTAGATTTCATTCCGCCATACATGAGTTTGTTGATAAATTTATGTATGACGACATCGTTATACACTGGGTCCGGCGTCACTTTTCGTTTATATGTCTTTTTGCGTCTGGCCATCTTTCAAATTCCTCTTTTTATTAAGCCTTTTTAGGTCTCTTTGCTCCATATTTTGATCGACTTCTAAGCCTACCATTTACTCCATGTGCATCTAGTACGCCACGCACAATGTGGTACCGAACTCCTGGCAGGTCCTTAACTCGACCGCCACGAATTAAAACAACACTGTGCTCTTGAAGATTGTGACCAATCCCTGGAATATAAGAAATAACCTCATAACCATTAGACAACCTAACTTTGGCCACTTTTCTTAGGGCAGAATTCGGTTTTTTGGGTGTGGTAGTGTATACACGTGTACAGACTCCGCGCCTTTGTGGACAACGCTCTAATGCCGGAGACTTGGTACTGTTTCTCTGAACTGATCTTGACTGTCGAATCAACTGGTTAATCGTTGGCATTTAAACCTCATTAAAAAATAACGTCGCACGTTAACTCCCCCAATCCTAATTGGTCAAGGGATTTTACCTTTAAGCATGAACTCCTGTAGTTGCAGAGCTGACCACTCCTCCAGGCAACACTGAAGATTTTTCGGATTCCACCTTATCGATTTTAATAGGCCATCGTTTGTAAGCTGGCAATCCAGTACCTGCCGGGATGAGACGTCCCATTATTATATTTTCTTTAAGTCCGCGCAAGGTATCAGTTTTTGCATTTACTGCGGCTTCTGTCAGAACCTTTGTGGTTTCTTGGAATGAAGCTGCCGATATCCAACTGTCCGTACTCAAAGATACTTTAGTTATCCCCAGTAACAATGGTTCTGCCTTCGCGGGCTGTCCGCCTTCTTTCATCACGCGTTCATTTTCAACTTCAAACTCAAACTTCTCAGCCTGTTCATCTACTAAAAAGTTCGTGTCACCAGCATCGGCTACCCTTACTTTTCTCAACATCTGTTTTACAATTACCTCAATGTGCTTATCGTTAATAGTCACACCTTGTAGTCGATATACTTCTTGAATTTCGTTTACAAGATACGAAGCCAATGCAATATCGCCCAAAACTTTCAACACATCATGGGGGTTTGTAGGACCATCCATCAAAGCTTCGCCAGATTTAATAAATTCACCCTCGCGAACAGCGACGTGTTTTCCCTTTGGGATTAAATATTCCTTTTGTTCACCAATTTCAGGTGTGACAATAACTCGCTGTTTCCCCTTAACATCCTTACCAAAGGTGATATAGCCATCAATCTCTGAAATAATTGCGGCTTCTTTCGGTTTCCGAGCTTCAAAAAGCTCAGCAACGCGAGGAAGACCTCCTGTGATATCCCGAGTTTTTGTAGTTTCTCTATGAATTTTCGCAATAACCTCACCGGAATGAACCTCTTGACCCTCTGATACAAGCAGTTGAGCGCCTGTGGGAACAATATAACGTGCAGGAACATCACGACCAGGCAACATAAGTTGATTGCCACGGGAGTCCTTAATAAGCAAAGTTGGTTTCGCGTCGGCTTTACTGTCTGTAATTACCTTAGTCGCAAATCCAGTAACGGGATCCACTTGTTCCGTCAGCGTCACACCTTCTTCAATATGTTCAAAATGAACTACACCTGAAACTTCGGATATTATTGGGTTTGAATAGGGATCCCATTCGGCAAGAACATCTCCAGCTTTAATTGCGCTTCCATCTTTAAACGTCAACGTAGTCCCATAAACTAATTTGAACCTATCGCGCTCCCGACCATCTTTATCAATGACAATTAAATCGCCATTTCGGTTAAGAACAACAGACTTACCACTTTTTCCAACCACTGAAATAACACCACTAAATTTTACGTGTCCCTCATGTCGTGCTGTATGAATAGATTGTTCAACTGCACGTGATGCCGTACCGCCCAAGTGGAATGTACGCATTGTTAACTGAGTGCCGGGCTCACCAATGGATTGAGCAGCTATAATTCCAACAGCCTCACCCAAGTTAGTCAGGTTACCTCGGGCCAAATCTCGACCGTAGCACTTAATACAAGCGCCGCGTTTAGTTTGACATGTTAAAACAGAACGAATTTTAATTGACTCAATACCTAATTCGTCAACTTTTGCTATATGAGACTCGGTAATTTCAGTACTGGCCTTAACAATTACCTCTTGCGAGTAGGGATCTAAAATGTCTTCAAGGGCTATTCGTCCAAGAACGCGATCTCCCAAAGGTTGAATAATTTCACCACCCTCAAGAAGAGCGGTAACTGTAATTCCCTCTTTTGACCCACAGTCCATTTCATTTATAATCACGTCTTGTGCAACATCCACTAAACGGCGAGTTAAATAACCCGAATTTGCTGTTTTAAGAGCGGTATCCGCCAAACCTTTTCGTGCTCCGTGAGTAGAAATAAAATACTGAAGAACTGAAAGCCCTTCGCGGAAATTGGCCGTAATTGGAGTCTCGATAATCTCACCAGATGGCTTGGCCATCAATCCCCTCATGCCGGCAAGCTGACGAATCTGAGCAGCTGAACCACGCGCTCCTGAGTCCGCCATAATAAAAATTGGGTTGAAACTATCGATTTTTGTCGGCTTACCATCAACCGTGATCATTTGAGTTTCAAGATTGGCCATCATTTCTTTAGCCACGCGATCACTCGTCTGAGCCCAAATATCCACTACCTTGTTGTATCTTTCACCATCGGTAATTAAGCCCTCATCGTACTGTTGCTGAATTTCTTCGACCTGTTTTTCAGTTTCTTTGATCATTTTAGATTTCGCATCTGGAATAATCATGTCATCAATACAAATCGAAATCCCAGCACGTGTTGAGAACTGAAAGCCTGTTTGCATTAATTTATCAGCGAAAATAACAGAGGCTTTTCCACCACAAAGACGAAATACCGTATCAATAAGTTCCGCCAGCTGTTTTCGGCCCATAGTGCGATTGATGACCTGAAAAGGAACTTCTTTGGGGGTAATGTCGCTTAATAGAGCTCGGCCCACCGTCGTTTCCGTCAGCTTACCATGAATTCTAACTTTGACTGGTGCCTGTAAATCAATGTGTCCCCCATCATAGGCATAAACAACTTCATCAACACTCGCGAACAATTTATTGGCACCTTTGGCGTTGGGACGAATGCGAGTCATCCAGTAAATTCCTAAAACTATGTCTTGCGTGGGATTAATAATCGGGCGGCCGCTCGCTGGACTTAAAATATTGTTAGTCGACATAATTAAAACGCGCGCTTCAATTTGGGCCTCAACTGATAGTGGGACGTGCACTGCCATTTGATCACCGTCAAAGTCGGCGTTAAATGCCGTACATACTAAGGGATGAAGCCTAATGGCCTTGCCCTCGTGAAGCACAGGCTCAAAAGCTTGGATACCGAGTCTATGAAGGGTTGGTGCTCGATTCAGAAGTACAGGATGTTCCTTTACCACATCGGATAAAATATCCCAAACCTCAATCGTTTCATCTTCAACCAATTTTTTGGCTTGCTTTATTGTTGTCGCAAAACCGCGCTCCTCGAGCTTGCTATAAATAAATGGTTTAAAGAGTTCGATTGCCATCTTTTTAGGTAGACCACACTGATGTAATTTTAACTCAGGTCCCACAACAATTACAGATCGACCAGAGTAATCCACACGCTTTCCAAGAAGATTCTGTCGGAATCGCCCTTGCTTACCCTTTAGCATATCACTTAATGAACGAAGGGGTCTTTTATTGGGGCCGGTAAATGTCTTACCTCTGCGACCATTATCCAACAGGGCATCTACTGCCTCCTGAAGCATGCGTTTTTCATTTCGAATAATAATATCAGGAGCGTTTAATTCCTGAAGACGCTTAAGTCGGTTGTTTCTGTTGATAACTCTACGATACAAATCATTTAAATCTGAAGTGGCAAATCGTCCGCCATCTAATGGCACTAGCGGGCGTAGGTCTGGAGGAATAACAGGCAAGGACATCAACATCATCCACTCAGGACGATTCTTGGAGTCCTTAAAGGCCTCAACAACCTTTAGCCTTTTTGTCATCTTTTTAATCTGGGCCTCAGATTTTGTTTCTTTAATCTCTCGACGTAGCTTGTTTGATAAATAATCGGAGTCGACCTTTCTTAACATTTCAAGAATGGCTTCACCTCCGATAGACGCTTTAAAATTTGGACCGAATTTAGATAGAGCCCCTTGGTAGGCCTCCTCCGTTAGAATTTGCCCCTCCTCAAGATCTGTTTCTTGGGGATCTACAACCACATGGGCTTCACAGTAGAGAATTTTTTCAACATCTTTTAGAGAAAGATCGAGCAGGTTTCCAATTCGGCTAGGAAGAGAGCGTAGAAACCAAATATGTGCGACAGGATTAGCTAACTCAATATGCCCCATGCGTTCACGACGAACTTTGGCCTGAATGACTTCCACACCACACTTTTCACAGACAACCCCACGATGTTTCATTCGCTTATATTTACCACAGAGACACTCATAGTCCTTGATAGGGCCAAAAATTCTGGCGCAGAACAATCCATCTCGCTCAGGCCGAAAAGTTCGGTAGTTGATGGTTTCTGGCTTTTTAACTTCGCCAAATGACCATTCTCGAATTAACTCTGGCGACGCCAAAGAAATCTTCACAGCATCAAAAGAAAGTGGATCTTTTGGTTTGTCGAAAAAATTTAATAGATCTTTCAAGCTAAATCCTCCTGAATACCAACTGGCTACTGTTCAGTAACGTCAGCGGGCTTATCAGTTAATAAATTTGATTCCATAAGTTCGATGTTCATCCCTAAGCTCTGTAACTCTTTGACAAGAACGTTAAACGACTCTGGTAATCCAGGCTCGAGAACGTTTTCACCCTTTACGATACTCTCATACATTCTCGTTCTTCCCGCAACGTCGTCTGACTTAACCGTTAAGAACTCTTGAAGAGTATATGCAGCCCCGTAAGCCTCGATAGCCCAAACTTCCATTTCTCCCAGTCTCTGACCGCCAAACTGCGCTTTACCGCCCAATGGTTGTTGTGAAACAAGTGAGTAGGGACCGATGGATCTAGCATGAATTTTTTCATCAACAAGATGGTGAAGTTTAAGCATGTACATAATGCCAATCGTAACTGGATTATCAAATGGCTCACCAGATCTACCATCGAAGAGTACCGTTTGAGCTCTTTCTGGTAAACGGGCTTTAGTCAGGAGGTCTTTAACGTTAGCTTCGTTAGCGCCATCAAAAACTGGTGTAGCGATATGAATTCCCTTTCGAGCGTGAATTGCTAATTGCTTCAATGATTTATCATCAGCCTTCTGAATGATTTTAACTAGATCGGCGTCCCCATAGGCCTCTTGAAGTTTCTTACGAAGTTTTTCAGCCTCAAAGTTCTCAAGCATAGCTTCAATTTGTTTGCCAAGACCGTGAGCTGCCCACCCCAAATGGGTTTCCAATACCTGTCCGATGTTCATACGAGATGGTACCCCAAGTGGATTAAGAACCATATCCACGGGCGATCCATCCGCAAGATAGGGCATATCCTCTTCGGGCATAACTCGCGACACAACGCCTTTATTTCCATGGCGGCCCGCAAATTTATCTCCTACCTGAAGTTTACGTTTTATTGCAACGTACACTTTCACCATTTTTACAACACCAGGAGGAAGCTCATCACCCTTATTCAATCGATCAATTTTTTCATCAAACACTAATTTTACAGCGTCCAGCTGGTTGCGGGCGCTATCCATTACGCGTTTTAATTGAAACTCAAGGTCGTTTTCAAGTGGAATAAAAGTTAAAAGCTCGAATGGTATCGACTCAATATCTTCTTCTTTTAGAGTCTGTCCTTTAGCTAAAATTTTTGCAGATCCATCCAAATCCAACAGAATATCAGTTGTTACTTTCCCGGTTAACAAATCCTTTAGTTTGGCGATAGCACTATTTCGAATGGCGTTTTGTTCAACACCAAGGTCTTTTTGCAATTTAGTTTTCTTTTGTCCCAAAATTTGCTCTAGGCGCTCACCACGATCATTTCCATCACGACTGTATACCTGTGCGTCGATCACTGTGCCGTGTACACCAGAGGGCACACGAAGCGAGGTATCCCTTACATCGCCGGCCTTTTCACCAAAAATTGCTCGTAAAAGTTTTTCTTCAGGTGAAAGCTGAGTTTCACCCTTTGGTGTTACTTTTCCAACCAGTACATCTCCAGGCTTAACTTCAGCACCGATGCGAATGATCCCACTCGAATCTAAATCCCTAAGAGCCTCTTCACCCACATTTGCGATATCACGAGTAATTTCTTCTTTACCCAATTTAGTATCACGGGCAACGCATTCAAATTCTTCGATATGAATTGAAGTAAAAGTATCATCTTTGATTAGCCGCTCAGAAATAAGAATGGAATCCTCAAAATTGTAACCCATCCAGGGTGTGAACGCGATCAAGACGTTTTGACCTAAAGCCAATTCGCCAAGCTCAGTACTCGGCCCATCGGCAATGATGTCGCCTTTTCTAATTCTGTCACCTAGATAAACAATAGGCCGTTGATTAAAACAGGTATTCTGATTTGTTCGCTGATACTTTATTAAATTATATATATCGACGTTAGCGCCTAGTTCTCCACCTTTAGCAAAACGACGAATAACAACTCGGGAAGCATCGACTTCTTCTACAACACCATCATTAATAGCCACTACCGAGGTGCCAGAGTCCCGAGCCACAATTCCTTCTACACCTGTTCCAACAAGTGGCGCACTCGATCTCAACAATGGCACAGCTTGGCGCTGCATGTTTGAACCCATAAGTGCGCGGTTCGCATCGTCATGCTCAAGAAAAGGAATTAATGAAGCCGCAATAGAAACAAGTTGGCTGGGCGATACGTCTTTAAGAGAGACTTTGTCTTTCTCAACCATCGTGTACTCACCGTTAAATCGGCACGTAACGCGCTCCGCAGTCATTGATTCATCTGCCTGCGCAATATGATGTCCACTCTCTTCAAGTGCCGACATATAAGTTACATCTTGAGCTGCTTTACCTGCATCGACCTTATGATAAGGGGTTTCGATGAATCCATATTTATTTATTCGGGCAAATGTAGCAAGGGAGGCAATCAAACCGATATTTGGACCCTCTGGAGTCTCAATCGGACAAATACGTCCATAATGTGTAGGGTGAACGTCGCGGACTTCAAAGCCTGCTCGATCGCGAGTTAAACCACCGGGTCCAAGCGCAGACAAGCGGCGCTTATGGGTAATTTCAGAAAGTGGATTTGTCTGATCCATGAACTGCGACAGTTGGCTTGATCCAAAAAACTCTTTTACTACAGCATTAACTGGCTTAGCATTCACCAAGTCATGGGGCATTATCGCTTCAATATCCTGCAAACTCATTTTTTCACGAATGGCTCTTTCCATTCTAACAAGACCAACTCGATATTGGTTTTCAAGCAGCTCACCCACCGAACGAACTCGCCGATTTCCTAAATGATCAATGTCATCGACTTTTCCACGGCCATTTTTTAATTCAATAAGAGTTTTAACAGTACTCAAAATATCTTTATTAGTTAGTGTACGATGCTCAATGGGACATTCTTCATAGGATATTTCGAACCTATGATTAATTTTAATACGGCCAACTTCACTTAAATCATATGTCTCTGAATCAAAGAAAAGTCTTCTAAAAAAGTTTTTGGAAGCCTCTTCTGTTGGGGGCTCGCCTGGACGGAGTCTTTTATAGATTTCCATTAATGATTCTTCAACAGAATTAATTTTATCTACCAGAAGTGTGTTCCGCAGGTAAGGTCCCACCGATAATCCATCGAAGAAAATTAATTTGAATTCTTTTACGCCCGCTTGGACCGCGGCAATGACAACATCTTTGGATAATTCACTATTGACGTCGGCGATTACCTCACCCGTGTTTTTATCAATGATGGGCTTTCCGATTACTTTTCCAACAAGATCATCAGCACTGATTTCGACTCTCTTCATGTCTAACGATTTTACTTTTTTAGCCACTGCTCGAGTAATACGGCGCCCCGCCTTCACTATAACTTCTCCGCCGGCAGGATCCACAAGATCAGTCAAAGATCTCTGGCCAATCATTTTTTCAATATCGATATACCTATAAAATTTAGGGCCCTTCTCGATAACAACAGTATCAAGATCATAAAAATATTCTAGAAGTTGCTCATTGTTTAGCCCTAAAGCCTTTAATAAAATTGTAACCGGAAATTTTCGCCTTCTATCTATCCTTACATAAATTAAGTCTTTCTGATCAAATTCAAAATCCAACCATGATCCGCGGTAAGGAATAACTCTTGCAGAATAGATTAATTTTCCGGTGGTACTGTTTTTACCGCCATCGTGATCAAAAAACACACCTGGTGACCTATGTAACTGTGATACAACTACACGCTCGGTGCCATTGATAATGAATGAACCATTTGCGGTCATGAGCGGGATTTCACCCAGATAAATTTCTTGTTCTTTTACATCTCTTATACTTCGCCCTTGTGATTCATCATCCACATCGAAAACTATGAGACGAAAGGTAACTTTTACGGGGGCAGCAAAAGTCATTCCGCGCTGACGACATTCCTCAACATCATATTTTGCAGGCTCAAGCGCGTAGCTTACAAACTCCAAGCTTGCAGTATTGTTAAAGTCAGAAATTGGAAAAACCGACTTAAATACGCCCTGAAGCCCAGTGTCTGTTCTCTTGTCCGGATCTATATCTTTTTGTAAAAAAGCCTCGTAAGATTTTTTTTGCAATACTATGAGATTGGGGGTTTCAATATCCCTTTTTAATCTTCCATAGTCTCTTCTTAAACGTAAATTCGACGCAGTTAAAGAAGCAGTCTCCATCAAGGACTCCCAGAATTAACGAAAAGACGGCATAGAGCTAACAAGCCCACTGCCGTATGTTAAAATAGAACTTATATAAATCGAACAATTAAAGCTTATATTATTTAAGCTCAACTTTTGCTCCGGCTTTTTCCAATGCAGCCTTCATCTTCTGAGATTCTTCTTTGTTAACGCCTTCTTTTACATTCTTAGGCGCACCATCAACAAGATCCTTAGCTTCTTTTAAGCCAAGACCCGTCAACGCTCGAACCTCTTTAATGACGTTTATTTTGTTCGCGCCGCTATCCATAAGAACGACTGTGAATTCAGTCTTTTCTTCAACCGGAGCTGCTGCTCCAGCAGGCATTGCAGCCATGGCCGCCGCAGGCGCAGCCGCACTAACTCCCCACTTTTCTTCGAGAGTTTTTATCATTTCCGCCAATTCGATTACTGGCATTTTTGAAAGAAAATCTACCACACTATTTTTATTGAGTTCCATTAAAGCAATCCTCCACTTAAATTTTTAATAAATCTTATGAGCCTTTTTCCTGTTTTTCTTTATTTGCACCTAATACTCGAACGAAAGATGTAGGCACAGCAGCCAGCTGACGTACAAACTGGGACATGGGAGCAGCCATTGTACCCAATAGATGTGCGCGCAATACATCTTTAGGAGGGAGCTTCGACAATGCCTCAACTTGAGCAGCCTCTAGCTTCCGTCCTTCCATAAAACCAGCCTTCACGACCAGCTTTACATTATCTTTTCTAAAATCATATAAAGCTTTAGCGGTAGCACTGGCATCGCCATAAGCAAAGACCAATGCATTTGTGCCTACGAATAGATCCAATAGAGCCGGCGCCGCCTTGTAGCCTTCGCTCAATGCGCGTTTCGCAATAGTATTTTTAACGACCATCATATCAGATTCACCTTTGAGCAAATTCCGGCGAAGCCTTGTGATAGAGTCAACATTTAGCCCTTTGAAATCGACCACAAATGTTCCAACCGATTTACCGAACTCAGTAGTAATATCACCAAGTGACATTACTTTCTTTTCGCGCTCGGTTAATAACTTTTTGCTCTTTTTCCAACTTGGCTCTTTCGCGAGTTCCATTAATTAATTCTCCTGTAAAATTAGCTAGCCGCTGTCTGAAGCTCTGACAATTCCATCAATACACCCGGTCCCATTGTAGACGAAACTACAACGTTTCTCAGATATACTCCCTTACTCGTAGATGGCTTAGCTTTTAAAACAGCTCCCATCAAAGTCATGAAATTATCCTTCAGCTTATCCGCTCCTAGGGACTTGCGACCTATCGAAGCATGCAGATTCCCCTCTTTGTCCACTCGAAAATCCAATTTTCCTTTTTTCTCAGCTTCCACAGTTCTGCCAACATCCATTGTCACTGTCCCCACTTTTGGATTTGGCATAAGTCCGCGAGGCCCAAGAATCTTAGCCACTTTAGACACAACAGCCATCATGTCTGGAGTAGCGATAGCCTTGTCAAAATCTAGCCATCCGCCTTGAATTTTAGCAACGAGATCATCAGCGCCAACAAAATCTGCTCCTGCGTTCTTGGCCTCAGCTTCTTTGGGGCCCTTGGCAAATACTATAACTGTAACTTTTTTCCCCAACCCATGAGGTAATGCGATCGCGCCTCGCACCTGCTGATCAGACTGCTTAGCGTCTACACCCAATCTAATTGAAACATCGATTGATTCATCGAATTTGGCAGGAGCTGACTCAACAGCAAGCTTAAAAGCATCCGCAGCGCCGTACCTTTTACCTTCGACGATTTTTTCTTTCGCACTTCTATATTTTTTTCCTTGTTTTGCCATAGCTCCCTAACCCTCTACCTCTACACCCATGCTTTTACATGTACCAATAACTTGTGACATTGCAGACTTAACTTCAACACAGTTCAAATCTGGAAGCTTAGTCTCCGCGATAACTTTTATTTGCCCCATCTTGATCTTACCAACCTTTTCTTTGTTGGGTTGCTTTGATCCGCTCGCTAGCTTTATCGCTTGCTTAATTAAAACGGATACCGGCGGAGTCTTTGTTATGAAGGTAAACGATCGATCCTGGTAAACAGTAATGATTACCGGAATTATCGTGTCCCCCGCCTTTTGTGTTCGGGCGTTAAATTGTTTACAAAACTCCATGATGTTAACACCATGTTGCCCAAGCGCTGGCCCTACCGGTGGCGCCGGATTGGCTTTCCCAGCAGGAATCTGTAATTTGATGACGCCAGTAACCTTTTTCGCCACCTTAATCTCCTATCAATCAGGTTTTTTCAACCTGTACAAAATCTAATTCAACTGGTGTCGGTCGACCAAATATCGATACCAACACTTTCAGCTTACCTTTTTCTTCATTTACGTCTTCAACTGTTCCATTAAAAGAATTGAAAGGGCCGTCAACAATTACGACACCTTCACCAATATTAAAATTCAACTTTGATTTTGGTTTCTCTATGCTGCCTTCGATTTGCTGAGTGACTTTGGCAAGATCCTTTTCAGGAACTTCCATTGGCTTCGAGCCCCCAATAAAACCAGAAACTTTTGCACTTCCCTTAACTAAGTGCCAACTTTTTTCATTGAGATCCATATTCACAAAGATATATCCGGGATAGAATTTCTTAGCTCTAGTTTTCTTTTGTCCTTTTACGAGTTCAACAACGTTTTCAGTGGGCACAAGAATATCGCCGAAAAGCTCTGCCATTTTTTGAGACCTAATGCGTTCTTCAATGGCGGCCTTTGCCGTACCCTCACAGCCAGACTGAACGTTTATTATGTACCACTTCTTAGCCACCTTAAAATTCCCCAATCAAAGTTTGATTATATAATTAATCAAAAAATGCGATACCATATCATAAGAGCCAATCACAATCGCCGCCAGTACGGCAAAAAAACAAACAACTATCGTGGACATCGTAGTGTCCCTTCGTGACGGCCAGACCACTTTCTTCATTTCGCTGACAACTTCATCTGCCCACCGTTGAATGCGTGAGTTCAGCTGCAGTATCAGCCAGCATAAAACTCCGAAACCAACAGGCACCCCATGTCGAAAGCTAGCAACATCTTGTAAGCGAGCGATGACGCCAAAAGAAGCGCTAGTGAGATCTAAAAAAATGCCTACCATTGCCCACACTAAAATACCAATGATTACAAAACTGGCTGTTACTATTTTAGAATTCTCTTTGCTCAACTTAATATCCCCTACTACCCCTAATTTTGCCTACCCATATTGGCAGGGCAGGCGGGATTCGAACCCACAACCTACGGATTTGGAGTCCGTCGCTCTACCAATTAGAGCTACTGCCCTATACGCTCTACTTCGTTTCCTTGTGCATTGTGTGCTTATTGCAACGACTGCAGTATTTTTTCTTAGCAAAGCGATCTGGCATTATTCGTTTATTTTTGGTCGTCGTGTAATTTCGCTCCTTACACTCTTCACAACCCATAGTTATAATTACACGCATTTTTTGTCCGCCCCAAAATATTAAACGAGGTCCTCATTTCGAAAACCTCCGATATAGTCCTAGTTATTCAATTACTCAAGGATTTCTGTAACAACTCCAGCGCCAACTGTTTTGCCACCCTCACGAATAGCAAATCGCTTTCCTTTTTCCATCGCAATTGGACAGATAAGTTCAACAGTCATATCAACGCGATCTCCTGGCATAACCATCTCAGTTCCTTCTTTAAGGGTCGCCACGCCAGTAACGTCAGTTGTGCTAAAATAGAATTGAGGCCGATAACCATTAAAAAATGGGGTATGACGGCCACCCTCTTCTTTGAGTAGAACGTAAGCATTACACTTAAATTTCTTGTGTGGTTTGATCGTTCCAATTTTCGCTAAAACTTGACCGCGCTCAACATCTTCTTTTTTAGTTCCGCGAAGAAGACATCCTGCGTTATCTCCAGCTTCGCCCTGATCAAGTTCTTTTCTAAACATTTCGATGCCGGTAACAACCGTCTTTGCTGTCGGCTTAATACCTACGATCTCAAGCTCCTCACCCACTTTTACGATTCCGCGCTCAATACGTCCTGTTACCACTGTGCCACGACCAGAAATTGAAAATACGTCCTCGATGGGCATTAAGAATGGTTTATCTTTATCACGAGGGGGAAGCGGAATAAAATTATCTAGCGCCTCTTGAAGTTTTAAAATTGCTTGCTGGCCCAACTCGCCAGTATCGCCCTCCATTGCCTTTTTAGCAGAACCGCGAATAATGGGAGTATCATTCCCTGGGTATTCGTACTTTGTAAGTAGTTCGCGAATTTCGAGTTCAACCAGACCAAGTAATTCAGGGTCATCAACCTTATCTACTTTGTTTAAAAATACGACGATTGAAGGAACACCTACCTGACGCGCAAGAAGGATGTGCTCACGCGTTTGCGGCATTGGCCCGTCCTCAGCTGATACTACTAGAATTGCTCCGTCCATTTGGGCAGCGCCAGTAATCATATTCTTTACATAGTCAGCGTGACCGGGACAATCAACGTGAGCGTAGTGACGATTATTCGACTCATACTCAACGTGGGCAGTTGCGATCGTTAATATCTTAGTGGGGTCACGACGACCTTGTGACTCCGAAGCTTTTGCTACGTTATCGTAAGGAACAAACTGCGACATGCCACGGTCAGAAGACACCTTCGTGAGTGCAGAAGTCAGTGTAGTTTTGCCGTGATCCACGTGACCGATAGTGCCGACGTTTACATGCGGCTTTTTACGGTCATATTTTGCTTTAGCCATTTTTTAGTACTCCTTCTAAATATAGAATCTGTTTTTATTACCTTTTTTTCTGCTTTGTTCAAATAAAAAGTTGCTTTCCTTTAAAAAAATGGAGCCCATGGTGAGAATCGAACTCACGATCTCACCCTTACCAAGGGTGTGCTCTACCACTAAGCCACATGGGCAAAAATGGAGCGGGAGACGAGGCTCGAACTCGCGACCCTCAGCTTGGAAAGCTGATGCTCTACCAATTGAGCTACTCCCGCACCCTCACAAACCTAATCTTTAAAAACACATGGTGGAGAGAGAAGGATTCGAACCTTCGAAGGCGTGAGCCAGCAGATTTACAGTCTGCCCCGTTTGGCCACTTCGGTATCTCTCCATTGCCATAACCTTTTGTTCTTCCTGAACAATAACGAATCTGGAGCTGGCAATAGGACTTGAACCTACAACCTGCTGATTACAAGTCAGCTGCTCTACCAATTGAGCTACGCCAGCACATAAAAAAAGAAAAAATAGACGTATCTCTTTTTTTGACAAGGCTCGTAATGAAAACAATTACTTGAACTAAATTATGGTAGTCAAAGGAATAATTGGCGTTCAGGGTATTTGGTGCAAGCGATAGGCCAGATAGTTTCTCTGCGTAATTTTTGTGCGATTATTTTTTAGATTGAGGGCTCTAGAAATTGCTTACTGATTACGCTAAAAAACAATTATCTACTGAATCTGCTGCATCTGACGATAGGTTTCGGAAACCGCGATCGAAAGAGCAACAGACGCATTAAAACTGTGGCGAGCATGAACCTGTGGGATAGTAATGAGTTCATCACAAAGATCGAGGTAGGGCTTACGAATTCCTGATTCTTCACTTCCCACTACCCACACAACTTTTTCAGAAAATTGAGTTCTATATAGAGGCTGCTTAGCTTTTTCAGAAAGGCCATAAACCCAAAAGCCCTTTTCCTTTAATTCTTTTAGTAGCGGCGCTAAATTTGCGTGGAACTCTACCGGCAAATGCTCCACTCCGCCCGAGGCTACTTTATTTACCGCGGGGGTAAGCCCTGCAGTTCTATGCTTTGTCACAAACATGCCTTTAGCACCAAAGAGCCAAGCAGTCCGAATCATCGCACCTAAATTATGCGGGTCCTCGATACCATCAACAGCAACAATAATTTCGCCTTTAGTCTGACCTAACGATTCCCAATTTAGCTTAGGCTCATCGTTCACATCAATGGCGACGCCCTGGTGAGTGCGGGCGATTTTATCTAAGACGCCTTCGCTAGCATAGTCTACTCGCAAGCGATTTTTTTCACAATTCGCAATGATATCTTTATATTCATTAGAATCTTTTGCGGAATTTTTTAATATTACTTTTTTAATGGCGCGAGGGCGCACCATTAAAGTTTCGAGGCATGAGTGGATACCAACAACTGTTCGCATGCCGATACTTATCGTAGAGCATTAAGGTATTTGTCAACCGCTCCCGCCGGGTCTTTAGATTCTACAATGGGTCGTCCGACAACAACAGCGTTGGCGCCAGCCTTGAGTGTCTCTTTGGGGCCCATGACACGCTTCTGATCACCTTTTTCCTCATCAGGCATTCGCACTCCGGGAGAAACAAGGTAAAGATCGGGGTATTTTTCTCTGAGCAGGGCAACCTCCTCGGGCGAACAAACAATCCCTCTTAGGCTATTAACATGAGCTAAGCCGGCCAACTTAAGAACGTGGTCCTTAGCCGATAATTTTTCTAGCCCAGGCGGGAGAGTTTCGTCAGTGAAACTTGTTAGAATCGTCACGACCAAAACTCGAAAGGGACGCATTTTATTGAGCTCTTGTTCTATTTTGAAAACTTCTTTGAGCGCGGTATCACCTGCCCAAGCGTGAACGGTGCATAGGCTGGCGCCGGCGTCAAAAGCCGCGCGCAAAGAAGAGCCCATAGTGTTGGGAATATCCAAAAATTTAAAGTCTAAAAAAACAGGAGATATTTTTGAGATTTGACTGACAAAATCACTGCCATAGCGAATAACTAGTCGCGGCCCAAGCTTAATTGCGCCCACCCTTGGCCCTAAAGTGCGTGCCAAATGCAGAACCTCGCTCTTAGAATCGATATCTAGCGCCACAATAAGGGGATTTTTTAGACTAATGGGCATTACTTTTTTTCATCTCTTGTTCCAGCCAACTATTCACAAAAGACACTACGTCACCAGGAGCGACTTCATGTTTAGCTTTGGTTTTTCGCTCAACAACTTCGAGCTTTCCCGACTTTAAACCTTTTTGACCTATGATAATTCTAAGGGGCATACCTAAAAGATCGGCATCTTTAAATTTAACACCGGGTCTCTCCTCCCGATCATCGACAAAAATATCAACGCCTTTATTTCCCAACTCTTGATAAATTTTTTCTGAAACCTGAGCAGTTTCGCTATCTCCTGGGTCCAGAAGGCAGATGTGAACGGCAAAGGGAGCCAAAGGAAGTGGCCAAATTATTCCGTCTTTATCATGACTCTGTTCGACCGCAGCCTGCAGGGTACGAGTAACACCGATTCCGTAACAGCCCATCTCGATGGGAAAGCGCGCGCCCTTATCATCAAGATACTCAGCTTTAAGCATTTTAGAATATTTGGTGCCCAAGTAAAAAACATGCCCTACCTCGATACCTCTATGTGACTCATACTTTCCCTCGCAGTTGGGGCAGGGATCACCTTGTCGAGCGAGTCTAATGTCGCCCGTTTTTATTGCCTTAAAATCGCGATCGATATTTACATTCTTAATGTGAAAACCGTCTTTATTTGCGCCGACAATAAAATTTGAAAGCCCAGCTACCGCTTGATCCATATATATAGGAATTTTTAAGCCCACAGGACCGCAGCTTCCCGGAAAGGCTCCCGAGGCCGCCTTGACTTCAGCATCTGTCAACATCAGGGGTGGGTTAGTAAGTCCCAACAGGTTCTTTAATTTGATGGGATTTAATTCGTCTGAACCTAAAAGCAAAACCGCAATTGGTTTTAAGTCTTTGGGGGTATCGCTCGCAGAATAAAATAAAGTTTTCACTAATTTATTAGCAGGAACACCCGTTGATTTTTCTAAATCAGCTATGGTTTTTTGCCCGGGAGTCGCAAATTCCTCTATATTTAGCGCCTTGCCTTCTGATGTAGAGCCTGCATGCTTAACTGGCGCCACTTCAATATTTGCCGCAAAGTTACATTTTCCGCAAACCATCAGGTGATCTTCACCGGCTTCGGCTAGAACTTGGAACTCATTAGTTTTAGAGCCACCAATATTTCCGGCGTCGGCATCGACGATGACATATCGTAAACCTAAACGTGTAAAAATAGCTTTGTAGGCCCCGTAAAAGTCTTCGTAATTTTTTAATGCACGATCGGGGGACATATCAAAGGTATAGGCGTCTTTCATAATAAACTCGCGCGCGCGCATCAGTCCAAAGCGTGGGCGGATTTCGTCGCGATATTTTGTTTGAATCTGAAAAAGAGATACAGGTAAATCTCGATAGCTTGTCACCTGATGTCGAATGTAATCCGTCACGACTTCTTCGTGTGTAGGCCCCAAACAAAAGCCATGACCATTGCGATTTTTAAATTTGAGAAGTAAATCCCCTGCGGAACTCCAGCGACCAGATTCTTCCCATAGCTCTTGCGGCTGCACCATCGGCATTAAAATTTCTTGGCAACCAATCTTTTCATGCTCAAAGCGAATAATTTGTTCTAATTTTTTTATCGAACGTAAAAGAAAGTTTCCATAGACGTGTAGGCCAGGCGCCAGCTTTCTCATTAATCCAGCACGCATCAACAATTGATGACTGGGAATTTCAGCGTCTGTCGGATTTTCGCGCAATGTCCGGACGAAAGACTTTGACCATTTCATTTTGCTAACCTCTGCAAAATGTTAATCCGAGCTACAATTAGTGGTCAAGCCCGTAAGTCTTGATTTTTCGATGAAGATAGCTACGTTCGAGCCCTATGGACTCGGCAGTTTTGCTGATATTTCCCTCATTTTCTTCGATCTTTCTTTTGAGGTATTCGCGCTCAAACTGTGCCCGAGCCTCTCTAAAATTTGCCACGGCTAATTCTACCAGGGGTTTGTTTTCGAAAATGGGGAGCCCAACATACTGTAAATCTTCAATTTCAACCATGTCATTGGGCACTAAAATATAAATTCTCTCGACGAAATTTTTAAGCTCCCGGACGTTGCCGGGCCACTTGTACTCTTTTGTGATTTGCATGGCTTGTTCAGTAAATTGTTTCGGCCTATAGCCGCCAAACCCAGTCATAAGCTCTGTGAAGTGGGAAATAAGCGCAGGAATATCATCAGCACGTTCAGTTAATGACGGGACTTCTAACGGAATTACATTCAAGCGATAGTAAAGGTCTTCACGAAATCGCCCGGCCTCGATTTCTGCCTTGAGATCTTTGTTAGTCGCAGCTAATACCCGCACATCGACCTCTATGGACTCATTGCCACCGACGCGTTCAAAGCGTCGCTCCTGAAGAATTCGTAAAATTTTGGCCTGTGTCTTGAGACTCATATCGCCAATTTCATCCAAAAATATTGTGCCTCGATCTGCGAAATCGAATTTGCCTTTTTTAGCCCGAACAGCACCCGTAAAGGCGCCTTTCTCATAACCAAAAAGCTCACTTTCAATAAGGTCTTCGGGAATGGCCGCACAATTAACCTCAATAAATGGACGGCCTGCACGTGGACTCAAATAGTGTATGTTTTGAGCCACAAGCTCCTTCCCTGTTCCATTTCCCCCGGTAATTAAAACCCAGGATTCACTGGGAGCCACTCGCGCAATCCGCTCTTTAAGCGCCTTCATTTTTGTGCTATCACCAATGATAGCAATGTTCTTACGAAGTTTATTTAATAAAGATTTTTTATCCTGACGTTCTTCTTGATAGGAAATAATATTTTTCAACAAAATTAAAATTCGCTCAAGCGAAACAGGTTTCTCGAAAAAATCCCAAGCACCAAGCTTAGTTGATTGAACGGCCGTCTCAATAGTTCCATGGCCCGACATCATGATAAACTCGCATCGCCAGGTGTTCATTGAGCGCCAGGGCAAAATCGCCCTCACCGACATCCGTTTCGGCTCCGAACGCCACTTGCTCTCCGTCATCCAAAAAATCGTCTCGATTGTTGGCCGCCGCATCGACGAGTCCAGCCCCATGGTCGACGCCCGCATGCCCGACGGCTCACGCTTCA
>ENA-ORBV01002799-ORBV01002799.1-microbial-mat-metagenome-genome-assembly--contig:-NODE-2799-length-36271-cov-11.954247_pt1 | contig 36271 bp, 35 predicted proteins | sample MGYA00237777_ERZ505514 | MGnify/ENA primary metagenome ERZ505514 (study PRJEB26160, sample SAMN06269048) | microbial mat metagenome | isolation source: Oligotrophic lake microbial mat | place... | reverse complement strand
CGCTGCGCACGGATTCACTCAGCATCGCCAGGTCACAGCCCATTTCGCCGCGACGCTGCGCAAGTTGGAGAGTGATGAGACGTTGCGGGCAATGTCCAGCCAGCCCACGGCCGGGTGGGTGGATCGCTGTCATCACATTGATTGTCGCGAGTTGGTGAACCTGATTCCGGCGAGGTCAGCGAAGATCGTTCACGCCGATCCGCCTTACGCTAACTACCGTCGCGTGGCGGATGGCCGCTACTCCGCCGGCAGCGTGACCTCCACGAGATGCGACAACGAAACCGCCGCCGAGGCGATCAGGCTGACGGTTGATCTCTTGCGGGATTGGGGGCCGAAGCTCGTCCGCGGCGGCACGCTGCTGCTATGGCAAGCCGCCGGACCAATCAGGAAGCAGATCGCCCACGCCATCGAGCAATATGAATGGGAAGTGGAAACGGTGGTGGTTTGGGACAAAGGGACGATCCAGCCCGGCAACTTCGAGACGCCGTACTCGCCGCAGTCGGAGTGGCTGTGGGTGCTGCGTCGCGCCGGTGACTCTCTGACCAACCACGACGGAAGTCGCCGCGGCGACATTATCCGCTTTACGCCGGTGCATCGTCTGGAAGAAGCACACAACCGCACGCACGGCTTTGAAAAGCCGCTGGAGCTGTGTCGGTTCCTCGTCGGCAAGCACAGCTACGCTGGAGAAGTCGTCGTGGACCTGTGTGCATGCACGGGATCGATGGCGCTGGCTGCTGCTGAGATGGGGCGCCGGTGGGTCTACGTCGAGTCGAATGACATCAACTTCAAGCTGGGCGCGGAACGGATGAATGGGATGAGCACGACGAAGCTCAAGATCGCCGGTTAGTTCGCCTGCTACGCTGTCCGCCGCGGCTTTTGCGCGGTTGCGTTTGCCATCGCCAGCTTTCTCCAAGGGTGCCCTGACGCTCGTTAGCTGATCCTTCTTGTTTTGCGGGCGCGTTCATCTTGCGCGAACTCTTCGAAGCAACACCAATTCATTCGGCGCGTGTTCGTCGGCGATATGCAGATCGATCGACTTCCCTGCGACGTCCTGTGCCGCTCCCGCCACGGTCCTTTTGAACGCGGACTACGAATCAAGAATCTCGCACGAGAAGAAATATGCGCGCTCCAGCGTGCAAACCTCCCGAACGATTTGGGCAAATCCGAAATCAACATTGTCATCGAGATTTTCGACGGCCTTGGTTTTCGGATCTGACCGCAATCCAACCTTGGACAAGTAACGCGGCCATGCAAGGAGAATTACCATGTGTAATTCTACGGTTCGTATTGTTGGCGACAGTGAGGACGAGAAGAAGCTCAGCGCGGCGGAACGCACGCGGCTGAAGAAGTTGGAGCGCCGCATCGAGCGCGGAGAGAAGCTGCAGATCGGCATTGGTCGTGCGTTGCGCGAGATCCGGGACGATCGTCTCTATCGCGAGACGCATGACCGCTTCGAGGACTATGTCCACGCCCGCTTCGGCTATTCGCGCGGCTATGCATACAACTTGATCGCCGCAGTCGACGCCTTCGACAACTTGGCGAACGTTGCCACGACGGCGCCGGCCAACGAGTATCAGGTGCGCCCGCTGGTCAAGCTGGAACCCGAGCAGCAAAAGGACGCCTGGAGCAAGGCCGTGGACGCGGCGGGCGTCGGGAAGGTCACGCACGAGTTGGTTAAGGCGGCGGTGAACGAGCTGATGGGCATCACGACGCCCGTGCAGTTTGCGCCTGCGGACGCAGACACGGAGGCGGCTGCTCTTTCGGACTACTGGCAGGGCACGGTCGCGGATCACGTCGGCCGGATCGCGCCGCATTCGGTGGATCTGCTGCTGATCACCGATCTCCCGGGTGCGACGCCGCAGGAGTCCGCCGGCAAGCTCGACGACCTCCTGGGCACCACCTTGGCCCTGCTCTGCGAGAACTGCCAGGCGCTGGTGTTCTGCACCCATCTGGATTACCGGAAGCTGCTGACGACAGCGGAGGCCCACGGATACGAGATGGGTGTCCCGCTGATCTGGGACAAGATCAGCGGCCCGAAGCCGACGGGATTCTCGTTCACCAATACCGTGGAGTTCGTCCTTCACTTTCGAAAAGGGAGCGCTCAACTGCACGATCCGATCGGGAACGTTCTCTACACGGAGCAGGAGCCGGGCAAGCTTCACCGAGGACAGAAGCCCGTGGTTCTGCTGGCCGATCTGATTTCGTGCGCGGTGCCGCCCGGCGCGCTGGTGCTCGACCCGACGGGCGGCGTCGCAAGCACCGTGATCGCCTGCCGTCGCACGCACCGCAAGTGCATCGTCATCGAGCCCAACACCAGCAGTTATGCGGTCGGCGTCGAGCGTATCAAGAAGGCCGCGTAATCACACAAACACACTTAGGAGATCACGACCATGAAGAACACTTTTTCAGAAACGATTGCAGGAACCCCGCCGCGTTCTCGCGGCGGGTTCCTCAACCCCAACAACAGCCGCTTGCCGCTGCCTAGCCACCACACGTACGTGGAGACCCGCGGCTCGAACGGCGCCTGGCTATTCCACAAGATTCCCTCGCCGCTGGAGGTTCTGAATGACTTGGATGGTCAAGCCCTGAACCTGTCCCGCGTCCTAATCGACCCAGTGAGCCGCGCAGTCTTAGCAGCGGAGTATGCGCTGGCCCTGGGACAGGCTCATACGGCCGACCGCGCGACGCCTCACACGGAGCAGATTCTCCGTGCCACGGGCTTCGCCGCCACGATCGAGCGAGCGACCGCCAAGCTCCCCCGGCAACGCAAGCCCGGTCAGCGTCGCGGTATCCTCCATCTCGACGCCGGGCTTGACTGGGTCGATCGCGTGTTTGACCGCCTGCGAAACGTCCAGATCGAGAACGGGACCACCGCCAAGCTGATCGAACGGTTCGACTGGTCGCAGACGCTTTTCTTGTGCGACGAGCGCGGGACCGATTGGGACGGCGAACAGGCACAGGAGATGATCGCCGCGCTCAACGGCGCCGTCGGCAAGATCATTCTCATCACCACCGGCATGCCCTCTTCTGTGGAGGGCGATAACCGATGGCACCGACCTGCTGACGGAGAAATCAATGGCGAAAGCATTCCGGAGATCGTCTGGAGGAACTTCTGAGTCCCGTCACAGCCCCGAAGAGAACGAAACGACCGCTGGTTGCTGAAACCGGCGGTCGCTTTTTTTGTTTGCATTTCACCAGCGATGTAATTCTGCGCAGATCCGCGTGCAAACCTTCAGAACAGTTTCGATTTATTCCGCTAATAGATCAGCAACGACAGCTTACAGAGTTGTTCGCGATGCTGAACCTGAAACTGTAGGAGATTTATCATGCGTATTTTGCAAAGCGAAACATCCGTTCCTTTGATGGCCTACTACGGGGGTAAGGGCCATCACGTCGACTGGATCAACGAGTATTTGCCGCGTTCAGCGGCGGCTTACATCGAGGCATTTACGGGGTCCGCCGCCGTGGGGCTGGCGCGCCCGAAGGCAAAGATCGAAGTCTTTAACGATCTCGATCCAGGCGTTGCCAACTTGTATCGCGTGATCCAGACGGATGCCGACGAACTTCAGTTAAGGCTGAACTTCACGCTGAACGCTCGTGCCGAGCACGATCTGTGTGACATTGCGGAAGAAGCGCGGATTCGTGGTGCCGGCGAGAGCGATGACGTGGAATGGGCTCGTCAGCATCTCGTTTTGATTCGTCAGTCCTTCTCCGGCATCTTTAACGGTTCATGGGGTTACACCCGACAATCCAAGAGCCAGTCGTTTCACCGCGTCGTCGATCGCATCGGTCCCGTGGCGCACCGGCTGCGTGGTGCCACCATCGAAAACCTCCACTTCGCTGATCTGATTCGGAAGTATGAAAAGCTCGGACCAGACGTGGCGTGGTATCTCGATCCCCCTTACGTCCCAGCCACCCGAGTTTCCGCGCAAGTCTATCGCTGTGAAATGACCTTGCACGAGCACGAGCTGTTGCTGTCAATGATCACCGGCCTGAGCGGGATGGTTGTATTGTCCGGCTATCCGTCCGAGCTGTACGACGTCGCTCTCAAGGGATGGATGCGGGCCACGAAGTCCGTGGCTTGCTACGCCTCCGGCCACCCGCGGCACGCCGGAATGCCAATCAAGCCGCGGCGTACGGAATGCCTCTGGATCAATCCGGCGGCGCAGGATCGTTTGCGCCAGGAACACCGTCTTGCTGAGTGAAGACGTTGGGATGCATCGACTCAAAGGTCGAAATGACAGTGTATGATTGATCCGAACCATCCACCAGGCAAACTCGACCCCGCCGGCTTCCTTGATCTAATCCACGGACCCGATAGCAGGATCTACTTTCAGGTTGGAGGTACCACCTGGAAGAACAAGCCCCAGGCGTTCCGTCAAGCGGAGAAGACCCTCCGCTGGCGGAACGTCGAGGGGGATGACATCGGCTTCATCGTCAATGGCGGGGGAACGCGGGACGCCCAGATCACGCGGTTCAACGCCTTCTTTCTGGACTGGGATTGTGGCAAGAACGATGCAGGTCGCTACTTACCCGATGACCAGGTACGGCAGCATAAGGAGGAATATCGGGAACGCCTCAGCCGCTTTACCCTCACACCGTCGATTCTCGTCGAGACACGCAACGGCTTTCACGTCTACTGGCTGGCAGAACCGAACGTAAACCGTGATCAGTTCCTGGAGATCCAGAAGCGACTGGTCAAAGCCCTGGATGGTGATCCGCACGTCGTCAACCCGGCCCGCGTGCTGCGGCTACCGGGGTTCGATTGGGTCAAAGCGGGCCGAGGATGTGCGCGGTTTCAGGTTCGGGTCGTTGATTGTCAAAAACACCGCTACACGGCAGAGGAGATGCTTCGCGTGCTCCCGATGGTACCTGAGAGGGACTTGCCTCCCGTCAGGATATGCGCCCACAATAAGTGCGAGTGTAATACATCACTTGCACTTATTGTGGGCGCATATCCTGCCACAGGAAGCACAAGTTTCCCCACGATCGCCGATGCCATTGACCATCTGAAGCGGCAAGACCTTGGAGTGCTCCTCGGGCTAACGACGGTTACGGCAAAGAACGGTCAAGCCATTCTTTGTCCGTTCCACGACGACCATCGCCCCAGCGCCGGTGTGTTTCGCGCAGGGAGCGGCCACTGGTTGTTCAAGTGCCACGTCTGCCCAATCTCAGGCACGATTATCGATCTCACCATGCACATCCGAAAGTGCAACGAGTCCGCAGCGATCGGCCACCTTCTTCACGATTACGGCATCACGATCGACACCGGCTGGAAAGACCTTCAACGCGCCATCCTGGAACGCAATCTCCTCCTGCTTAATGACGCGCAAGCCCTGAAAGGTTCATATCCGGCACTGCATCGGCTCATTGGCAGGGTCCTTGGCGATTTGATCAGCAAACACTTTCTGGCCCAGCGATTCATCGTGTCTGAACGAAGCCAGTCCGATGGGCAGGTGGTCTTCTTCGCATCCCTGCGCCACTTTCACAAGGTCGCTGCTGGGAAGGATCACCAGCCCCGATACTTCAATCGTCAAAATGAAAAGGTGGACCGTTACGGCATGCTCGGCCTGATGCACAAGCTACCGGACAATCGGGTGCCGCCACATCTGCTCGAACAGGCTCGCCGGCGGCAAGTAGCGTCCAAACACGCACGTCGGATTCAGTTCTACAGTATTCCCGAGTACACGGATGCAGTCCTGCGAACGGCGGATCTTCGAGCCCGACGATTGATCGATCGCGGCGCATCCGTTCGAGGCGTCTCATGGGAAATGATCGAAAGTGTGTTTGGCAGGGCGCTCGCGGAGGAGGTGTATCCGCAACGCATGGGTGAGCGTTCAACGACGTTCTGTGCGAAGGTCCAACAGGTCGTGCGCTGTGCCGTGGAGGCGAACGGGTACACGACGACGCACGAGATTCGCAGCGCGATGCGGCGGGACAGCGAATGGCGCTCCGTCACAGAACGCCGGATCGAGAAATGCTTGCCGGGTGTACTGCGCGCGCTTGGGTTGGAAAAACGCACCTCAAACAGTGCAATCAAAGCGCGCCTGAAGATCGTGTCACGAGGTTTTCCGAAGGTGATCGTGCCGCTAACGATAGCTCACGATGCAGGCGAATCAATGACGAGCGGGAGAGCGAACGTGCCTGAGGAGTGAAGCTCGCTGCGTTGCCAAGGACGAGCGGCCGTGCACCCGCGAAACCGACGGTGTGACGGACGCGAGATTGTCTGGTGGAAACGCCGAGAACGAATGAGCGAGACCGGAACGTGTACAACCCGGTACCCTTGACGGAAAATATGCCGAAAGTCCCTCTTGAGTAATATGCCCAACTCGTTCCCGTGTTGCACATGAACGACGCCATCCTGATCCAACACAGCAGCGACGCCAGCGATCCAGACGGGCCGCATCGCCGCTATGCCATTCTCCAGCGTAACCTTGAGTTGCTTGAGCACCAGGCGAGCCAGCACCTCGGCGAAGACCTTGCCTTCATTCTCATCGATCTGACGCGCGAGGGGAGAGAGATTCCAGAAGTGCTCAAGGATCCGAGCGTGAAGGCATTCGTCCAGGAGTCCGACCGCAACGATGTCATCCCGACGCAAATACTAGGACTACCACGGTGGCAGGCATACAAATCGCTGCGGTTTTTCCAAAGACGGCTTCACAAGTTGAACCCGTCGTATCCGAAGGTGTCGCCGGTGGTCGAACGGCTGAATGAACCAATGCCCGCCGATCATTTCGCCGTCATTGTGATTTCGGGCGGGAAGCAGGCGGTCACCCTCCCGATACCCGCGCAGACATGACGTAACCAGCTATCGCCGCGGCATCCAGGCGCCGATGGTCCAACAGGTCGTGCGCTGTGCCGTAAAGGCGAACGGGTACACGACGACGCACGAGATTCGCAGCGCGATGCGGCGGGACAGCGAGTGGCGTTCCCCGCATACGTGCCCGCCTGAGGACTCATCTGCGCAAAAGCCGACATCAGTGTATTGCCGCTCGACGTGGCAATCGGCTGATCGGAGGCCGTTGGAGCAAGTGCCAACCGTAGACGGAGTCGGACGCCTTTCTGCGGAAACACAATGAGACAATCCGCACTTGCTCCGGCCTTGCGGGCCTCCGACCCCGCAGGGCTTTTTTATTGCGAGCGAATGCGATGGAGACGAACGACGCCCAGTTGATCGGATGCGCAGCCGCCGACCTGGACTTGATCATTCACGATGTGACCACACCGGGCAGCAGCTGCCTGTCGCGCCCTTCGCCTTCAACGATCACACCTTTTACGCCTGAAACACAAGCCGCCTGGTACGCGCTCTCGCCCTTCATCAATCCCCTCGACTGCTCGCAACGGTTCAGCTTCGAGGACGAGAACGGCAAACTGAAAACGCTCGTCGTGCCCCTGAACTACAACGACGACCTCAACATGTTCTTCAACGGCGAGATGATCAAAGGGCAGAAGTTCAAGCCCTCCTGGTTTTCAAAGCGACGACTTCAGGCCCACCTGCAACGCCGGGAGGTCTACTACTACCGCTCGCGTTACAACGGTGTGGCGAGAATCGGCTTTGGAAGCAGCGACAACGCCAAGGATCGCCTCGGGTTCGACACCGCAGCCTTTGGGATCACGGGCAAGGTAAGGAAGTACCCGTACGTCGGTGTGATGCTTCTGTGCGCAGACATCGATTGCCACAACGGGGAGAAGGACGCGCGTAGGGTTGCCGACTGGCTGCTGACGGATCATTTCCCTGGCGCCTATTGCGAACCATCCACGAATGGCAAGGGCATCCACCTGTACATCAAGCTGGCCTACAACCCGTGGGATTGTCGCTATCGACACGCCACCCTGGAGCACATCGTCAGAACAATTGGTGACTTCGGGCATTGGCTGGACAGGGAGCGACAACGACTGGGCTTTGACGCGCCAGTGGATGGATTGCGAGGGCTTCCCAGCCTCTTCATCACCCAGGGGGATCGCGTCAGGATTCGTCGCTCCCAGTGCATCAAGGTTCCTATATGTTCGTCGGGTATTGAGGATGTCTTTTCCTTTCACATTTCTCCTTTCTTTCTCTTCGGCGCGCTTGAAACCAGATTGATCGACGCCAAGGAAAGGCAGAACTTGTCGCCTAAGACGACAAGTCTGCCCCCAGATGACTTGGTAAACGCTCTGCTGGATGTCGGGCTTGCTCCTGGCTCTCCCCGTAATAGCAGAGGCAGAGGAGTATCTCTTAATAGTGTGTACCCCAGCTACACCGTTTTACTGAAACAACTCAAAGCAGAGTCAGATGCATTTGATCGAAGCTTGGGGTTCATCCTTGCCTACAGCCGTCACCTGAGACGTGTTCCCTCGCTGGACGAAGCAATGATGGAATACACGAAACGACACCTGAATACTGGCGAAGATGAAGACGGAAGCAGGCGGGACAGATTCGAGTATCTGATTCAACACGTCGCAAAGACGTTCGATGCTGCTCTCCTTCGGTTCAACTACGACGGCTTTGAAGCCGATCGACAAGCAACCGTCGCGGAGATCCGTGGGGCAATGCGCTCGGATGTATCTCTGGAGTACGCCAAGGCAAAGGGAAGAAAGAGCAGGATTACCGTCGCGGAGCTGGCGGTCGTGCTGTTTGCGATGCGGCGATCACAGGGGTCTAGGGCGCACACCGCGTTCAGCTATATGCAGGTCATCGGCGCGCTCGGGCAAATTCGGGGCATTGGCTGTGGTCGCAGCCATGCCTCGTGCGTGCTTCGAGCGTTGCGGCAGATGGGGTTCATCACGAAGGCCGGCGGGTATTCCGTCGGATTGGAGGGACAGCGGTGGCGCGTGCGCGGACGAGAATCTGGGTGACCGGGATTCTGCCCAATGGAAAACAGGACGTGAGAAACGAGAGATCGTCTGCGGAGAACATCGAGATAGAAGCAGCGAGAGCCGACGCTTTTCGGCACGATCCACAATGATGCTCGATTCGGAATACACGACCACGACGCTGAAGAAGATCAGGCTTGGCGGCATTGGCCTGTGTTTCTTCAACTCGATCAGGCTGGCGAAGAGAGAAGGGCTGATCTACTGCGAAGGATACGCTTGGTGCAGCTTGACCTCGTTTGCTTCCCTGCACGGCTGGTGCATTGATAAAAACGGGAATGTCTACGATCCAACGTGGCCGGATGGGTTGGACTACTTTGGCGTTGTGATTGATCTGGGCGATGCGGTGGAGCGGCGGAAGGCTTCTGGCTGGCAGAGCGTGCTGGATAGTCCGCGCGATTGCCCTGTCATCACCGACAACGCGGTGGATTGGCGATACACAGGCGTCATTGCCGGGGTAGAAGAACGGGATTTCGGAACTGCTTGCGCGATTTAATGATGGTTCGGTGGTGCCCGTCAGAACGTGACCTGCTCGACTGCCCGAGACAGTTCCGCCTGGCTCCGCTGGGTGTAGCGCGAAGTGGTATTTAGGGATTCATGCCCGAGAAGCTGGGCCAGCCCCACGAGGTCGTTCTGGTTGTCGGCGAGGTATTGATGGGCCATGGTATGACGGCAACGATGGGGATGCAGCTTGACGCCCGTGATCGCGCCGTATTTGTCGCAAAGCGCACGAACTCCGCGATCCGTCAGGGGCCCGCGTTCGCCAACAAAGACCTTGGGGGAATCGGAAGGGGGTCGTGTTTCAAGATACGCGTGGATCGCCTTGCGTGCCTGATTGTTGAGAGGACAACTGCGCTGCTTGTGCCCCTTGCCGAAGCGAAAGACCGCCGTGCCGCTGCGTTCGCCAATCATGAGGTCGTCGAGTTCGAGTTGAACCAAATCGGACACGCGACAGCCACTGTAGAGCAACAGACTGAAGATGGCGGCGGCGCGGAGATCCAGCCGCAACTCGACTTCGCGGAGCAGACGACGGACTTCGTGCCGCTCCAGGCCCTTGGGGGCAATCGGCACTCGCTTCAATTCCTTCACAGATGCCCCAGGATTCGTCGGGATCGCACCCTGACCCAGAAGCCATCCGAGGTATCTGCGGACGCACACGATGGCTCTGTTGACGCTGGTGACGGCTTGTAGCTTCTCCCTCCGAAGGAAGTCGCGGAAGTCGGCCACGTCGCGCACCGTCACCCGCTTCACATCGAATGGTTCGTTGTTCGACCCGCTGAACCACGCGGCAAACTTACGGATGTCGAACGTAAAAGCGCGGCGGGTATGCGTGGAGAAGTCGTGGCCCGCCAGAAACTGCGTGAAGAGCGCCGGCTGCCCGTCGTGGGTTGGGATGCCGGCAAAAACATTATCGCCCGAATTCTGTCGGCTTTGTGTACGTGAATTAGACGGCATGTGGACACTTCCTTTCGCTTACTGGGCTGATATTGACTCTTATCTCCGCACGTTATCTGCCGAGTCCTGGCGCCGAATGTGAAGGAAGACCTGTCGGATCTGGTCGCCCTCATCGACGCCGACAGTTCCTTGGGGGAAGCCCTCGCGCAACGCTTTCGCCATCTGCTCCGCTGTTACGTTCATCCCCAGAGCCTTCAGCGCGTCCGTCAATTCGGTGTGCTGCTCGATCATCGGGACTGCGGACGGCTTGCCTTGGCGCGGCCCGGGCTTTCGCAGAGCGGACAAACCTCTCGGCGCGTAAAATAAGATTGTTTTGCCGTTGACGCCGCAGTTGCGATGCCGAGCTTCGAGAATTCGCCGCTGGTCTTCCTCCAGATAGCAGGGACGGCGCGTTTTGATGTCAAAAACCGGCGTGGGGAAGATCCCCTCGCGTTGAAGTTGATAAAAGCGGGCGCGGCTCAGTCCGCACAACTTCGCCATCTCCGAGACTGAGACAGCCGCTTTGGTGACAGGTCCAATTGATCCGGGCATCGTGAATCTCCATCATTGATGATCAGCAGGTACCGCACGAGCAAACACCCAGCCTTTGGCGGTCAGTTTTATTCCTGCTTCAGTGCGTTCGATTAGCCCCTTGCGAAACAAGCACCGTTCGATGATGCCTGCCAGAGAGCGGGGAGCAATGGCCAGACGTTGGGCAAGAGACGCCAGTGCCATCGTCCCGTTTTCCTGCGCCAGCGCCCGCAGATACGCCTGCTGGTTGCGATCCAGCCCGAACCCGCGATCAATCCCCGCCAGATCGATAGCTTTGTCGAGGTGGGCTTGGGTGATCGTGTCGACTCCCTCTGCGCTTGCGACGCGACGACAGCTCCGCATCAACTGCATTGCCTTCGACGCGGTGGCCTCTGAACTCGCGGCGACCAGGTCAACCACGCCGTCCTTGATCGTCCAATTCAGGGCACCGGCTCGCTGATGACATATCGCGGCAAGCTCGCTCGGCGTGTAGTGCGCAAGGTTCAGCACGATGCTCATCTGCCCTCGAAGGGGAGGAATCAGCCCCTCCAGCGTTGTGGCCGAGAGAATGGTGGTGAATCGGGCGAGTAGCGTGTCGATGTACTTCCGACCGAACGGTTCTTCGGCGATCTTCAGTCGTCTGCTTGCGATGGCGCGGGAGAGAAGCGTCTGAGCGTATTGATTCATCCCCTGCGCCTCGGTGACAAACAAAACTGTATTGTCATCCGCCTCCATCAGCATTGCGTGAACGTCGTCGCCCATGCACAGCGTCGGTCCATACATCTCATGGAACGCACAACCCAGTTCCCGAGCGATAACACGGCCCAGCATTCGCTTTCCCGTTCCGTCGGGCCCTTGCACCAAAACAGGACCGAACGGCAGATTCCGATGAACTGCACGGTCATTCCAATGAGCAGCCAGCGCGACTTGAAGCTGCTGAACTGCCCGCATCTGAGCCGGCACGACATGATTCAACGTCGGCGGCTCGGCGCTCATGATGTCCAAGGTTGGTTTTGTTTTGGCTGTCATCGCAAAGTCCTTTTCATCCCAGATGCCGCCAACCTTGGTCCGTCAGGCAGCGGCCGGCTTCCGACTTCTCGATCAATCGTTCGCGGATCAGAAACGGCTCAATGGATCGTTCGAGGGTCGCGCGAGGCAATCCCAAACATGATGCAATCACGTTGACCCGCAGCCGTCCGCCGGCGTCTTTGAGAAGCGTGAGGTACTTCTGCTCCACGGCGTCCAAACCCAAGCCGTCGATCTGTTCGAGAAGGCAGGTGCGCTCGAAGATCGCCGTACTGACCGTGCCTGAGGCTTCGGCCTGCATGGTGCGGACACAGGAATCGAGCAAACGAAGGGCGATACGCGGCGTCCCTTTGGCTCTCTGTGCGATCAGTTCGGCAACACCGTCGTCCAGCGCGATGTCAGCGGCTCTGGCGCGACGGGTGATCAAGAGGGTCATTTCCGCCACCGAGTAAAAATCAAACCGCAGAATCAGACGGAAGCGGTCGATCAGCGGCCGGGTCATCGCCCATTCATCCGTCGTGGCTGCGATCAGACAGAAGGGCTTGAGTTGCATGGTCTTAACGTTGCCCCCGCTCAGTGCGTTTCTCAGGAAGATGGTTCCTTCTTGCAAAACCTTCAACAGAGCGATCTGAATGTCGGCAGGCAGCGAATGTGATTCATCCAGCAGCAGGCATCCGCCTTCGGCTTGAAGTAGAACCCCATTGAGTTCCGCCGTGCTGCGGATCGTCTGGCCCAATGCCTCAACGAGTTCGACCCCCATCTCATTTGCGACGATGCGAGAAAGTTCGGTCTTCCCCAGGCCCGGGGGCCCGACCATCAGTGAATGGGGAAACATGCAGCCGTTACCCACGTTCCAAGCGGCCTCCAGGGCGACCTTCACCCGATCAACGATGGGCTTGGCGCCGATGAAGTGATCGATGCATTGCGGACTTGATGTTGCAGCAGGCATGGCAGCTCCCAAAGCGTCGCACTCAGGACACAACCTCCCCAAGGCGTCAAGTGATTGCGCTACTTACTCTGTTGCGAATTGCGTCCCGTGACTTTCCTACTCGAACACGCATCCCGCCTCGACGCCGATCGACGTGACGACCCATCAGGAAACGGCAGGGTGGAGCTGGATTCGAAGGCGTGAGGAGGATTTTGCGCAGGAGAATCAGTGGCATGCGTGAACCATCAGGCTCACATCTGCCGATCGGGTCAAGATTTATGGCGATTTCTGTTGGCCAGTCGCGTTTCTTGATGGAGTTGGCGCCGAGAATGTGTGCGGCAAAGACGCATGATCGGCAGCGAAAGTGAGCGTGAAGCGAGCAGTGATACACTCTTCCACCAACTCAGGTTGTTGGTCGACACCGTTCTTCACCCGAGCCGCATCGACGGTGCGAGGACGAAGCCATCCGGAGTCAGAGCCAAGGGTGTCATTTCAGCGATGGGCGCGAGGTACTCAAGTTGCCCATCGACCTTTTTCCCCATTACCGCCGAGAGGGCTTCCAGCAGGATCTCCGCCGTCGATCCAAACCACCAGCGGCGATCATTTCTGAGGCGACAGAGCCACAGCGGACGATCTCGACGCGCAAGCCAAACCAAATGCTGCCGTTGATCCAGCAAAGCGATTGCCATCGTGCCCCGTACGCGCCGAAGGCACAGATCGAGGCCGGTCAGGGGATCGCCCACCTGCTCGATCAACCGCAGCAGCACCTCGCTGTCTGTCTGCGATTGCATGCGCAAGGAGAACTCATCAACCACATCTTCGTCATTGGTGAGACATCCGTTATGGACAAGGTGAAAGCCGCCGCCCGAAAATGGATGCGCATTGATGCGGAGCTTTGCATCTCCCTTCGTCGCCATTCTGGTGTGGCCGATCACCGCAATCGAACGCTGATGCCGGAGCTGTTGCCATGCGCCCGTCTCGACGAAGCGGGTCGAGCGGATCGCTTCTTTTTCCCTGATGACCTTGATCTGCGTGCGATTGTCATACGGCTGCACCAATGCCGCGTATCCCGTCGCGTCGGTGCCTCGACACTCCGAGACCTTCAGCATCTCGGTGAGGACCGCGTACGTCTCGCCCCAGCGACCCTCCGGGACGTAACCGATCATGCCGACAATGGCGCACATCACTCGCCCCCTTCAACGTCGCTTGCCGGTGCATGCTTCGGCAGCGGCTGCTCTCCATTGAATTTCTTCCACGTTTTCAGGATGTACTTTCCTGTTTCGCGCAGTTCGGGGCTGACCAACGAGTACACCCGCGTGTTCACCCTCAGCCCGATCGTGACAAGCATTGCCTCCAATGATTTGCGGTCGTTTGGCAGCGGAGCCGGTGCTGCATGGCAGGAACGGGTGACGGCGTGCTCAACGAGTGCCAGCGATAGACGCAGCCAGTGTCTCGCCTTGTTCGCATCGAGGGTGCCATGGTGATGGCGCAGCTCGATGTGCGGAGCGTCCTCAAACAGTTGGGTGAGATTCACCGCCTGGTACCTGTCGTAGGTGCTCAACACCCGCCGAATGGTTCTGGCGCTATTGGCTCCATGAAGTACCTTGGAGATCGATGGCATGGGGCGGCAGTAGCTACTGTGGCGGCGTGAAGGGGCGACAAGTCCGAAAAGCACCTGATCAAAACGGTGAAAAAGGTTCCAAAGGCTGCGAACGACGCGTGGTTCTCGTTTGAACTCATCAAAACTCAGGTGGAGATGATGGCCGCATGATGCTGTGATGCGCCCTCCGCAATACCGCACCACTTCGAGCATCCGAGGAACGATGGCTTCCCACTCCGCAACGCCGCGGAGGATGCGGGTTTTGACTTCGACCTGCGCCCATCGAACGCCCTGCAAACGCTGTTCCCCCTGGATCGAAGCGTCTGACTCCACCGCCACATCGCAGTTGAGCGGCACCGGGGCGTGGTCGTACGGGCGGCTGCAGGCGCGGATGCCGTTGGCGGAAAGAACGTTGGCGATGGTGTCCTGGACGGCGCGACCATCTCCGGCTCCGATGATCGGCACAGCGCACTCAAATTCACACCCGATTCCACGATGACGATTGAGTTCAGCAGTTAAGCCCATACCTACTTCGCACCTGATTTCTGCCGGTGACTTTCGGGGCAAAGTTGGCGGGGATGAGGCGCAGGAAGGTCGGCGGGATCAAGTGAAATGGGCGCGGAATCTTCGGTCACCTGGTCGGCGGTGAATGGCGATGTGACTCACGCTTGGATCGTCGGAAGAGTCGGCGTCATTGACCGACTTCACTCACACACTTACCTCTTCTAAGCACCTGACTCAAGCGCAAACCAAGTTCCCGGTGCGCGAGATTGTTTCCCCGGTGTACCTTTTTGACCGAAGGAGTCCCCCAAAAAGGACCCGCGCCTACGGGTACCCATCCCTCCCTGCAGATAATTCGATTGTTCTGATGGGTCAGCGGCTGTATTCGTGCTGGATCATTCTCGCTGTCATTTGGGAAGTGATCGAGAATCCGCCTGCGAAACGTTCAGGCGACGCCGATTTGCTGCTGTCCATCTATCTGCAAACCTGATGGGTGGTTTCTGATCGAGCGGGATCTCCGGCGCCTCTTCACGCTCTTCAAAAACGAAAAATCGAAGTTCTGGGCGGCGCAAATCTTTTCACAAACGGCACATCTGGCAAGGGTGGCGTGCTTTTGTGGGGCAAATGTGGGGATCTTAGCGGGCACTTTGCACCCACTTCCTCCTCGTCATCCATCAGGAAAATACTCGTAGTGCCCACCAAGGCTACAAGAACGCCGATTCCCCGTTCCTCGACCTCTCGTTTCGGCCTCGATGAACCATGACACATCGCCCATAGCAGCTATTTCAGAAATCAGTCGCGTGCAAATGGCGAGAAGGCCCTCGGATCGCGGCGATATCACCCAGTCCTCGACAGCAATTCTGCCTGCCGACGACCGGAATCGCCGTTATGTCTCAACACTACTGTCCCGTTTTCCTACGTTACCCCGGTGGGAAGTCAAAGCCCCAAGCCCGCGATCAGATCAAAGCCTACTTCCCGGAATCATTCGGAGAGTATCGAGAGCCGTTCGTCGGCGTAGCTGGTATTTTCTTCTCTGTTGATCCGTCAATCCCCCGCTGGATCAATGACCTCAATCGTCCGCTCGTCGCGGTTTACGAGGCGCTAAAGGCTCGGCCCAAGGAGTTCATCGCAGACTGTATGGCGATTACGCCTGCGTCAGCTGATGAGCCGTTGTGGAAGAAGCCATCTGGCGTGACCTATCCTAAACGGCTGTGGGATAAGTTCTATTCGTTGCTGGATGATCAGAATGCAGATGCAGCCCTGCGTTATCTATTCCTGAATCGCTGCTCGATGTTCGGTCGGGTGATTCTGGATCCTCAGCGACGGAGCCGAACGACATTTTCGTACCCCAGCGGTTGGTCCAATGGCTTGTTTGAACGACTCACTCGGGCGGCAGACGTGCTGAAGGACGCAACCATCACCTGCTCGGATTTTGAATGGCTGCTCGACGAGCCGGGTGAGGATGTTCTTGTTTACTGCGACGCCCCCTACATGCTGGAAACGCTGCTGCCCAAAAGTGCAAAGCTCTACGAACACGGATTCAGCGTGGCTGACCACCGCCGACTTCGGGATGCGGTCCTTCGGTCAAAGCACAAGGTGATTCTCTCTTACGATGACCATTCAGACATCAGGGAGCTTTACAAGGAGCTATACATCCACGAAGCGAGTTGGACCTACATCGGACGGAAGGATAAGAAGATTGGTCGGGAACTGGTGATTACGAATTATCCGGTTGTGAAGGTCGCCAACGCGGTGACGGAAGTCATCGCCTCAGATTCAATGGGGCCAGAGCAATCGCCGCCGGTGTTGGTCAGAATCGCCGCGTAGGTGGCGACTGCGTTACGGGATGCTTTGAGCGGCGTGGATCGGTGACGCTTCCACGCCGCCCAATTCCGCCAGAGTGGCAGTAGAGTTCAAACACCGCGTCGGGAGAGAACGGTGGCCATCTGACTACGGGGCGGTGCCTGAACCGAACTCAGCCTTTGGGCCTTTGGCCTCGGCTGTACCTCCGTCCTCCCGCCAGCACACGGTTCAGACGGAGGGTAAAATGGTCATCCATTGGTTGAATCGCCCGCCCAATGGCCCTACGCTCTCGCCCACAGAAAAGGAACCCCATGCCTACCATCGCCACTCGTGTCCAACGACTCCTGAAGCAAACCGACAGAATGCGACAGCAGGCCGTGACGTCCCTTCTCCGCACCCTCAAGCACATCGATGAAGAGCGTAAGCAGCGAACTGCCGACTTGGAGGAAGCCGCCAAGGTCATCCTTAAGCGGCTTGCGGATTTGGGCCACCTCGGCATCAACACAAAGACGGCGGCGACAAAGGCGAAGAAGAACATCGCCGCGGCAAAGAAACGCCGCATTCGCCGCAAGCCTGAGGAATTGAAGGCCGAGGCCGCGAAGGTGTTGGCAATGATCAAGAAGGCGGGGAAGGAAGGGATGGGTGGGGCGGAGATCAGGAAGAACGTCCCCGCCGTTGGTCAGGACATCAGAGGGTTCGTGGACAAGAACGCCGGCGTGAAGGTGAGAACGACTGGGCTGAAGAGCAAGATGCGGTATTACGCGGGGTGATGCCGGTGAAGAACGGACTGCGCAAAAACGCAGGGTCCGATGTCGCTCCCATCGCGTTAACAACCTTGATCTGCTGCTGTCCATCTATCTGCAAACCTGATGGGTGATTTCTGATCGAGCTGGATCTCCGGCGCCTCTTCGCACTTCAGAAATAGAAAAATCTAAGTTCTGGGCGGCGCAAATCCTTTCACAATCGTTTTCTGATGGGTGGCAGCGGACGGTGAGCCACAGCTCCGTTCTCCTTCAACATGGCTCGCAAAGTCACGGCGAGAAATGATGAACAGAGTAGAGGGATCGGTCGTGCATTTGTCGTCACCGCACGCTCGGCGATTCGATACTAACCTGAAAGGAAACGAGATGGCCAAGACCACAAATTCAGCAGAACGCACGTCGCTGTACTTCAAATCTGGATCGAGCGACAAAGAATACCACGCCTCAATTGAGCCGAGCGGCGGAGGCTTTGTCGTCACCTTTGCTTACGGGCGACGAGGAACCACGCTACAGACAGGGACCAAGACGCCGACGCCGGTGGACTACGCCACGGCGAAGAAGACCTACGACAAGCTCGTGAACGAGAAGCTCGCTAAGGGTTACACGCCAGGCGAATCGGGCGTGCCGTATCAGCAGACCAGCAAAGAGGAGCGAGCGACGGGTGTATTCCCCCAACTGCTCAACGCCATCGATGAGGCGGAGGTTGCCAATCTGATCGCCGATTCCGCCTGGTGTATGCAGGCCAAATACGACGGCAAACGCATCCTCTTGCGCCGCCAAGACACCAAGGTTGAAGGGATCAACCGCAAGGGGCTGATCGTGGCCCTTCCTGAATCCATCGTGGAAGCCGCGATGAAGATCAAGGAAACGACCTTCCTGCTCGACGGCGAGTGCATCGGCGGCGAGTTTGTCACCTTCGATCTGTTGGAGAGTGGGAAACTCGATCACCGTTCGGCCCCGTATCGTGACCGACATGCGCTGCTCTGCGATCTCGTTCCGCCGAAGACCGCCATCGCCATCGCGCCAATCTATCATTCGGCCGACCACAAGAGCGCGATGCTCGACCAGCTCCGCAAGCAACGAGCCGAGGGCGTCGTCTTCAAGCGAATGGACGCCGCGCACACACCGGGCCGTCCCGCCAGTGGCGGGGATCAACTCAAGCATAAGTTCTACGCTACGGCTTCGTGCATGGTAGCCAAGATCAATGAGACGAAACGAAGCGTCGCCTTGATGCTGCTGGATGGAAAGCGTTACGTCAGCGTCGGCAATGTTACCATCCCGCCGAACCACGAGATTCCGAAAAAGGGCGAGGTCGTAGAGGTGCGTTACCTTTATGCCTACGAGGGCGGAAGTCTCTATCAGCCGGTGTATCTCGGCACGCGGGACGACCTGAACGCGGCGGAGTGTCGATTGACGCAGCTCAAGCATAAGCCCACGGGTGATGGTGAGTCATGAGCGTCCCCAGGCAGCAGACAGTTTCCCAATGAGGCCAGGCATGGCCGCGTAAGTCGATGCGATAAGCACGATGGAACGCATCGTTGCGGATGCCAGGGTTCCTCTTCCGATGTGCTGAAGTAACCAACCATGGGGGCTTGGGGCAGCATTGCGTGCGGAGCGGAGTTTTCTGATGGGTGGTGCTCGATGCCGCTGAGATCTCCGGCGCCTCTTCGCACTTCAAAAATAGAAAAATCTAAGTTCTTAACGGCGCAAATCCTTTCACAAACGGCACATCTGGCAAGGGTGGCGCGCGCTTTTGTGGGGCAAATGTGGGGATCTTAGCGGGCACTTTGCACCCACCTCCTCCTCGTCACCCATCAGAAATGTCCTCGTAGGTTCGCGTGCTAATCGCCGCCGTGGCTGAAAAAGGCGGTGTTTCTGTTTCCGCATCGCTCATTTCGGCCATGGTGAACGGTCACGCTTCGCTCATAGCGACCCTTCCAGAAACTAGCCGCGTGCAAGACGGGCGAAGCCCCTCAAGACAGGACGAAACCATCCCGTCCTCGACAGCAATTCCGCTCGCCGACGACGAGATCTTCGCCCATGCAACTGTTCAGATACCCTGGCTCGAAGGCAAACGGAAGAGCCCAACGCCAGATCAAGTCGTTCTTTCCCGTGTCATTTAAGGAATACCGCGAACCGTTTGTTGGATCGGGTGCCATCTACTGGACCATTCCATCCACGACCCCGCGATGGATCAATGACTTCAATCGGAACCTGATTGCCGTCTACGAGGCTTTGAAATACCGACCAGGCAAGTTCATCGAGCTTTGCCGCGAGATTCCACCAGCAGACCCAGAAGAGCCGGTGCTCACCAAGCCCTCTGGCGCCCGCTATCCACTTCGACTGTTGGAGAAGTTTAAGCAGTTCAAGTTGGATGATGGGATGGACCCGGCGTTGCGGTATCTGTTTCTGAACCGCTGTGCCTGGAACGGCCGAGTCATCCTGGATCAAAAGAGGAGGCACAGCTCAACGCATTTTTCTGCCCCATGTGGTTGGTGCTTCAAGCTGTTCGACAAGTTGGCCGAAGCCGCAGAAGTCGTAGCGGATACGAGAATTGCCTGTTCAGATTTTGAGGAGTTGTTTAACGCGCCAGGGGATGACGTCTTCATCTTTGCAGATCCCCCGTACGTCAAGGACACGGAATTGCACAAGACTAGAAAACTCTACGAGCATGGCTTCACGATGGACGACCACCGGCGACTGCGCGACTGTGTTCGTCGCTGCAAGCACGACGTTATGATAACCTACGACGACCACTCGACAATCCGCGAGCTTTACAAGGAGTTCTTCATCAATGACGCGTCGTGGATCTACATGGGCCGTGCGGACAGGAAGCTGGGCCGTGAGTTGATCATCACCAACTACCCATCCTTGCAGCCGAGCGCGAGCGTTGCGGAAATCACGGCCCCAACGCTGCAATTGGTTCTTCCAGCCTCGACTGACGGAATCTCACGGGTCGAAATCGCCGCCTAAGTAGCTGTGAGAACCGATTTGGACAAGGTGCTCTTCGAGCGTCCTCGCAAAGGCCGTCATCGTTCCACCCGACCGAAAGGCGAGCGCAGACAGCGACAGCGATGGGAGCGAGACTGCTTCGGCTCTGCTCCTCGTCGCTCGTCAATGTCGGCACATCGTCGTGACCACTGGAAGCAAAAAGGGCCGACGTCAACGACATTGACCCGCTTTTTGGATCGTTGCGTCGGGAAGCGATGGAATGGCGTGTTCGCTGAAATCTGTGCCGCGATCGACCGACGTTCTATTGCGCGCGTGGAAGTTCATCAAATGCGCAAGCGACTGGTGGGCCAAGGTCTCGGGAAGCCGTTTGAGATCGGTGCTGACGGGAACCTTCGCCGTCGCTGGTAGCGGTAGGGTTTCTGATGGGTGCTCGTCGAGTTTGAGCTCAGACGTCGAGCTGGTCGTCACCATTCTGTTTTTCGTGAAGGAGGCGCGGTGCTCATCGTCGAACCTCCAGCACATGAAAACACATCCACCTGCAACCACTGTGATCGGTGGGATGCGCCTTGTTCGTGCGAGTGACTATGTTTTGCCAGCAGTCATTCCGCGGCGGCCACATCGTTGGGCCGATGTCTGGCGCGACCTTTACTACGACTACCTGCGCTCGCCCGAATGGTGGCGGAAACGAAACCTCGTCGTCGCGCAAAGTAATGGGATCTGTCAATGCGGCCGGCCCGTGGATGACGTCCACCACCTCACCTACGACCGCGTGTTCGAAGAAGATTTGGACGACTTGGTCGGGTTGTGTCGTCAGTGCCATTTGCGTTGCCATGGTATCGAATTCTGACCGTAGCGGACGCACTGGGGGCGCAGAACGATCCTCCGACGTTTAACCCGCGACACCGCCTGCCCGTGGCGAAGTCATCATCACGATCCGCCCCTCGGAGACGCCGCACGCAGAACTCCGCGCCACGCAGCATCTCCGCCGACAATGTCAGGCAACTAAGTCAACCTACTCTTCCCGTTCGCCGCGGCGTTACTGATCGGTGAACCATGACACATCGCCCATAGCAGCTATTTCAGAAATCAGTCGCGTGCAAATGGCGAGAAGGCCCTCGGATCGCGGCGATATCACCCAGTCCTCGACAGCAATTCTGCCTGCCGACGACCGGAATCGCCGTTATGTCTCAACACTACTGTCCCGTTTTCCTACGTTACCCCGGTGGGAAGTCAAAGCCCCAAGCCCGCGATCAGATCAAAGCCTACTTTCCGGAATCATTCGGAGAGTATCGAGAGCCGTTCGTCGGAGGCGCAGGCATTTTCTTCTCTGTTGATCCTGCAATCCCCCGATGGATCAATGACCTCAATCGTCCGCTCGTCGCGGTTTACGAGGCGCTCAAGGCTCGCCCCAAGGAGTTCATCGCAGCGTGTCAGGCGATTGCACCGGCAACACCTGACGAGCCGCAGGTCACAGTTCGGTCGGGGAAGACGCATCCGAAACGGCTGTTGGAACTATTCGACGCTCTTCTTCACGACGACACGGCGGACGCGGCGTTGCGGTATCTCTTTTTGAACCGCTGTGCATGGAATGGCCGCGTAATGCTGGAGCCTGACCGTCGTCGTCGCACGGTTTTCACGAAGCCCAAGGGCTGGAGCCACGGACTCCTTCAGCGAATGGCAAAGGCAGCGGATGTTTTGAGGGACGCGACGATCACCAATTCCGATTTCAAATGGCTGCTTGATGAGCCGGGCAATGATGTGTTGGTCTTCTGCGATCCTCCCTACATGAAGGACACGGAGTACTCCAAAAGCGGCAAGCTCTACGAGCACGGCTTCACCACAGAGGATCACCGCCGTCTTCGGGATGCAGTTGCTCGCTGCCCGCACCGGGTCGTCCTGTCCTATGACGATCATCCACGGATCCGAGAACTGTACCGAAAGCTCTATGTTCACGAAGCATCATGGACTTACATGCTCCGGTCGGACGGCAGGCTGGGGCGTGAGTTGATCATTACCAACTACCCAGCGTTGCGGACGACCGTAAGTTTGACGGGAATCGCAGCTCCAACGCAGCAATTGGCTCTCCCTGACCCATCAGAAAATTCGCTGACAGAAATCACCGGCGGAATGAGTGTGCCAACGGACATCACGAAATTGCTGATTGAGCGTCGTCGAAAAGCCCGGTATCGCTCCAACCATCTGAAAGGCGAGGGAACGCGGCGCCAACAATGCGTCCGAGACGGCTACGCTTCGGCTCCTCGTAGTTGGTCATTGTCGCTGCGTCGTCGGGACCGCTGGAGGCTGAAGAGTGCGACGCCGACACCGCTGATCCGTTTCCTTGATCGCTGCGTCGGGACGCCGTGGAATGCCGTCATCTCTGAAATCTGCACCGAAGCCGAGCGCCGGTCCCTCGCCCGTGTCCAGATTCGGCAGATGCTCAAGCGGCTCGTTGGCCCAGGCTCCTCAAGACCATTCGAGGTTGGTGCCGATGGCAATCTTCGCCGGCGTCTTTAATGATCAGGATTCTGATGGGTGCTCGGAAGATTCACGCGACGGCGGCGGCTCATCGGCGCGGGCCTTCTGCGTACCTGGCTCGTTTGCGTTCGGGCTTCGTTGGCCGCACGGGTCTGTCGAGTGCCGTTCTTGAAGTCCCCGTGTTCCCGTCTTCGACGATGAATTGCGCTCTTCCTTCCGAAGTCGACTGCTTCACTGACAACGGTTGGTCAGCGGCGGATATCGCTCGTACGGCGCCGCCTTTACGATGGATGGCGTTGAGTAGATAATCCGCCGTTCATCGGCCACCCGCCGAAAAGCGTCCATTTGCCCTTGCGGGCTTGCAAAGATCGGAGAGGTTCGCCGGCACGTCAATTCGACCGACAACCTGATTGAGTAATTCCTTTGCTGCATCCGTGAGACGAACAATGTACTTCTTCTGCATGGCACAACCTTCCTTGGTTGCACCCATCATCGACTTGAATCACTCACTCACAGTATCCTAAGTTCAAGGCATGACAATGCACTAGGTGGTGAATTCGGTTTTCCCGGAATAACTGAACCCAGAACTGTCACTCCCTTACAACTACAACGCCCCGGCCTCTTGGCAGATTGATGTAGGAGCGGCGTCGCTGCTTTGACGCGCAGCAGCATGGCGCCGCGTTTGAACAGTTCTCGCTTGGAGATCCCTGATGTTACAAAGCAGCAACGCTGAAGACTGGGTAGACGAGCACGCCGATGTCATGTATCGATACGCGGTCGCCCGCGTCGGACGGACACACGTGGCCGAGGACCTCGTTCAAGATGCTCTCTTGGCCGCCCTGAAGGCGCGTGACACCTACCAGGGGCGAGCGTCGCTTCGAACGTGGTTGTTCGGCATCTTAAGGCACAAGATCCTCGACCACCTTCTTGCGTGCCGCAGAGCCAATCCTTCCGGGACGGGGGATGCGGATGCCGCGGCTGTCGAAGGCTGGTTCGATGAGCAAGGCCGCTGGCTACGTCCCCCGAACAGTTGGTCGCTTGATCCGGCTGCGCAGGCCGAAAACCAGGAACTGTGGGAAGTGTTCCGAGGGTGTCTGTCCGGCGTCTCGCCGCGCGGACGCGAGATTTTTGCGCGCCGCGTGATGGACCATGAGAGCTGCGAATCGATTTGCGAGGACTTGGAGCTGAGTCCTGCCAACTTGTGGGTGATTCTTCACCGCGCGCGTGCGATCCTTCGCGCGTGCGTAGAGATGCGCTGGTTCGGAAAGGACGCTCGACAACACGCCGATCCGATTCGCCCGGCACTCGAGTAGTTATCCCAATCTTCTCAAGGAGTGTTCGATGCGTGTAAGCGTGACAGAAGAGCAGATTCAGGCAGCATTCGAGACGGTCAAGGACGATCCGTGCTTTGCCGAAAGCGTCGCGGCGATGCGTGCCGGAAGGCGACCGGGCGAGATGTTGCAGGCCATGTCCCTCAGGCCGGCGCTGCTCGCTGGCTTCAGGGAACTGAGCTACGGGCTTTACCCCGGCGGCCTTGTCGAGCGCGACCTCAAGGAACTCGTCATTCTTGAGTCATCGCGCGCCAACGCGTGCCAGTTCTGTACAGGCGTCCACATTGTGATCGCCCGCGCGTTGGGTATCGGCGACGATCCGCTTCGGCTGCTCGATGAGTCACAACGGCAGACGGAGCGCCAGCGATTGGCGCTTGAGTACACCAGGGCGGCCATGGTCAACTCAAACCGGGTGAGTGACGAGCTCTTCTCTCGTCTGAAACGTGCCTTCTCCGACGCTGAGATCGTGGAGATCACGTTTCTCATCGGGAACATCAACTGCCTTAACCTCTTTAACAACTGCTTGCGCGTGACTTACAACGGTGAGTACGAACCGTAGACCGAACCGCAGTTGAACCCGGCACAGCGCGTGCCGCTGAGGTGAGACACAGCCACGCTCTAGACTCTGTGCTACTGCCTCAGTCCCAGCATCCGGGCCATCGTTCTCATACGATGGATGAGGCTCTGTGGTGGGGGCTTAGCCCCGTTGGCGCGCAGGAGCAGCAGGGTCATGTCATCCGCGAAACCCGCTGACGAGGTGCGCTCGCGCAATGCACCGCGTACGCCGGCAAGCAGCGATTCGGGGGACGAACCTTTCGAATTGCGAACGATGTTCAACAGTCCTTGGTGCTCAAGCATCGTACCGTCCCGATCCCGAGCTTCGATCACACCGTCCGTCAGGAACAGCACCATATCGCCAGGATCAAGCCGGAGCGCAAACTGCGCGTAACCTATAGCAGGCTCGATTCCCAGCGGGAGGTTTGGAGTTCCCCCGTTGGGTAGTTCGGCCGGACGTTTGATCACCTCCCAGGTCGTTTGTTTGGCGCGATACAGCAGCGACCTCGGATGTCCCGCGTTACAGACGATAAACTGCTGCGTCGGCGGGAAAAATGTCGCGAGGATTGCGGTCGCGAAGTTGCCATCGTGGGAGAGCAGCGAAAAGTCGTCGTTTAGTGCCCGTGCAAGGCGAGTCTGGTCCGGCGTGTTGATATGACGCCGCATCAGCTTGCGCAGCTGTCGAGCAAGGCCCGCCGCTTGCAGACCGTGGCCTGTGACGTCGGCAAGGAGAAAGCGTGAGATGCGCGCACACGCGCACATCGAAACCAGGCAGAGGTCACCACCAACATCGCTGCCTGCCGGCTCCGACCAAAGCCACCCGTCTAACCCGGTCACGCTCAGACCGCTGTCAACCCTTGAGATGCCGCCCCAGAGCTCCAAACAGCTCATGGCATAGGTGTCGGCAGTGGCCCTCGGCAAATCAAGGTCGGTGGAGTTGGCAATAGCCGCACGGGTCATGTACTGATTTGTAGGCGGCGCGGGTCGATTCCTTACGTGCCTTCTGGGTTTTTCATGCGCTGCGCAGCGGGCCAGGTTCGAAGACGAGCGCACATTCGGCGACCGACAATCGCCGCCGATCGTGTAAGGCATTCACGGCTCTCTCGACTCACCACTGACGCGCAACGCAAAGGTGCCAAACATGACCAAGCGACCGAGATTCCGAGCCGTGATAATCGCAGTGGCAATCGCCGGCACGGCGTATGCCGGTTGGCAAGTTTCCCGAAACGAGGTGAATGCGACAGCATTGCTTTCCGCAGACGCCGCGCCGGCCCCGATGAACGATCCGATCGCTCAGTTCGACGCCACAGGGCTCACGCTACCCCGCTCGGACATCATCGCCGGCGGGCCGCCGAAGGACGGGATTCCTTCGTTGACTGCGCCAACGACAGCGCCGGTGGACCGCGCCGACTTCCTGCAACCAAACGACCGCGTGATTGTCGTAACAGTTGACGATCAGACTCGCGGCTACCCAATCGCCATCCTTACTTGGCACGAAGTGATTAATGATGAACTCGCTGGCGTGCCGGTGGCGGTCGTCTACTGCCCGCTTTGCGATTCGGTCACAGTGGTCGACCGCCGGATCGGAGGCAAGACGCTGGAGTTTGGGATCAGCGGCCTGCTCCACAATTCGAACGTCCTGTTATATGACCGAACGGACAATGCGCTGTGGTCACAGCTCGGCTTCCGCGCGGTGAGCGGCCCGAAAGTCGGACGAGCACTTCGGCACTTGCCTTGGGAACTCATCACGTTCAAAGCGCTCCGGGAGCGATATGCCAAGGCAACGGTCGTGACAAACCAGACCGGCCATCGCCGGGATTATTCGCAAGATCCCTATGGCGACTACTTTGCGACAGACCGGCTCATGTTTCCTGTGGCTCACCACGACGCGCGCCTCAAAGCCAAAGAGCGCGTGGTGGGCATTTGCGTCGGCGACGTATGCCGAGCGTACCCGGTTCAGCGAATTCTCGACGCACGAGGCAGGACGATCACTGACCAGTTAGGAGGCCAGCGCGTGGAGTTGCAGGCCGACGCGAGCGGAGGAGTCAGAATTGTTCAGGCGCCCCGCGACGCACGGGTTGCACACAGCTTCTGGTTCGCGTGGGCAGCATTTCATCCAAACACCGAATTGAGCAACGGAGTTGGGGAGCAGGTCACTCCCGCCACCAATCGTTCGGATCGAGCCAATGATTGAGCGGAGCGCGAAACACAGACCAGCCGCGTTCCCGCACCACAGCCGCAGTCATTTCTTCATCAGTCCATGCGGCAACTCCGCAAATCCCCGCCAACTGCCGGGACCGCCGGCACACCCCTTGGCCGGCGTTCGAGTAGAGTCAGCGACGAATCAAGGGTTGGAACCATCATGGTGAATGCTCAGGCAACCGTCGCGACAAAACCGCTCAGCACCTATCCGTGGCTGCTCCGGCTATTATTCTGGAAACAGAAACGAAGTTACGGCCGCGTGCTGCACCCGGCGCTCCTATGGGGCCGCTCTCCACGAGTGTTCACTGAACTGGCGATACTCTACGCCGCTCTCGACCGCCGCGCCTCGCCCCTGGCGCCTGGCCTTCGGTCGCTGCTGACGGTAGGAGTGTCGCAGATCAACCAGTGTGCGTTCTGCGTCGACATCAATTCTGCAAAGCTCGCCGAACGCGGAGTGCCGATGGAGAAAATTGACGCGCTTGCGGACTGGCGAGACAGTGTGTTGTTCCTACCCGAGGAACGTCTCGCGTTGGAATACGCAGAAGCTATTACGTTCAATCAAGTCGACGATGATCTGCGTCAACGCCTCAAACGGCGGTGGGACGACGACGTGATCGTCGAACTGACGGGACTGATCGCTTTTCAGAACCTCTCCTCGAAGTTCAACGCAGCGCTGGCGGTCCCCCCCACAAGGATTCTGCCGGATGCCGACGCAAGTATCCTCCCAATAAATCAGCGGCACGATCGCGCTGCGAATTCGTCAGGCAGCGTCCGGCGTGGACTCATGGAGTGTATCGTGCCGTTGCGGCATAGCCCGCTCGTGAACGAGCTGCACTTCCTGGGATAACAGCAACACGCGGGTCGGCTGGCCATGAACATCAAACTCTACTTCGAATGCCGCAAGCGGCGCGAACCAAATGCTACAGACAGTTCCGATCGCACCCCGGTAGAGCATGAGTTCCGGAATATCTCTGCCGAGTCGAACGACCTCGTCAACAAGTGGGGTTTGCACGGATGGACTCCGATGGTTTGGTGGGTGACGTGAGCGGATCACAACTGACAGTTCCGTTCACGGGACACTGCATATGTCCTGCCGCTCAAGGAATCCTTACAACCAACCCAATCGCGTTGGTCGCTTCGCGTGCTGATAAAATGCCTCCCGGGACAATCCTGATGCGTTGATTATCACACGTTCCTGATTCTGTCATGGGATTCATCTGCAAGCGACTCATCCCTTGACGCGCTCCTGCTCGCCGCGGGCGCACAGAAAAGGATCGGTGACGAATGGACGGTTCAACGGGCTTCGGGTTGTTTCTGACGTGGGGAGTCGTTCTTTATCCGATGTATCACGCGTCGCATGGAGCCATGGCTGCGTACTTCAAGCCGAACGAGATACTCCTCGTACTCGGCGGCTCATTGGGCGCGGCAATGTTGTCGCTCCCGATGCATGTCACCTTGAACGCATTCGGTTCGCTCAAGAAATGGCTGTTCAGCCGGCATCACAATCTCGATGCCGCCATACGCGAGATGGTCAACTACGCGGAAATCGCGCGGCGCGATGGCGTGCTGGCGCTGGAACAAGCGGCTCGCGAAGCGCCAGACCCGTTTCTTCGTCGGGGACTGCAACTCACCATTGACGGCTCCGACCCGGAAATGATTGAACAGGTAATGCGGCAGGAAATCGAGGCCATGCAGGAACGGCACAAACATGGCCGGCACTTCTTCGCGACGCTGGCGAAGTTCGGTCCCGGCTTTGGATTGATGGCCACACTCATTGCCCAAGTCGCGATGTTCCGGAATCTCTCGGGTGATCCTGCCATCATTGGATCGGCGCTGGCGATTGCGCTAACCGGCACGCTCTACGGCGCGATGCTGCAAAACCTGATCGTAGGACCCATCGCCGAGAAACTTGGGATACGCTCGCGTGAAGAGACTCAAGCCAAGGAACTGATCTTGCAGGGCGTGCTGAGCATTCAGGCCGGCCAAAACCCGCGCGCCGTGGAGACACAACTGCTCAGCTTTCTCAATCCACAACAGCACACCGCCATGAAGCGTGCGGCGTGAGCGCGGCTCGGAATTCAATTCCGCGAAAGCAGGTCGATATGCAGAAGAAACGAAAATCCGAGTGCGAATGCGAAGAATGTCCCGAGTGGATCTTCACATTTGCCGATCTGGTGATGCTGATGATGGGGTTCTTTGTCATACTCTGGGTACTCAAGCCGGCCGCAGCCACCGCGGCACCGGGGTCGCCGGAGCGTGAGCAATGGGAACAGACGGTCGCCGGAGTCCGCGATGCCTTTGGTTACCTTCCCGACCCGGGCAGTGACGATCCGATCGACCGAATTCTGCTGGAACATCGTCTGAATCCTCGCCCATGGCGCGGTCCGGGGAGCGGTGGGCAGACCAACGAGCCACGCACCGGCGCCGTCGGGACCGACGAGCGCACCGCGACGATTCGACTCTCCAAGCAAGTCGTCGAGGGCGGAACGTTAGTGAGCGTTACGCGAACTACACCGCCGCCGTTTGATCGTGTTGGTGTGCTTGGAGTTGAAGCCAGCGATCCGGCAGCCAATTGTCGAGTTGGCTGATCGGCGTCGTCGGGAGGTTGGTCAGCAGTTGCGTCAGGTACAGTTGCGGGTCGATGTTGTGGCGGCGGGCGGTGCTGGTGAGACTGGAGAGGACGGCCGCGGTTTGGCCGCCTCTTTCGTTGCCGATGAAACAGGCGTTGCTCTTCTCATCGATCCACGCGCCCCGCGACAGCTCCAGGATCTTCTGCTTACTCAGGCTCGCCGGCCCGTCGACGAATCGTTCACGGCACCGAGCGGTGCAGCGTTGCCTGTCAAACCAAAGTAGAAATGTCCGGTGTTTCCGCCAAGTAGAAATGTCCGGTTCAGCCGGTTGCCGCGCAGCGACACTGCATTGCCACGACAGACGGGCGGCGCGGGATGACGAAACAACGGGCTAAACGGTCAACAACCTATGCGGCGGAGGTTCTCGAATCGCGGCGGCTGCTCAGCCCCAACCTTGTTTGTCGGTCCACAGTCCTCTTTATTCGGCGACTGGCCCGTGTTTTTTTTGTCTTTTCGCTTTGAGCCACTCCGGGATCATGCTATATTCGGCCTTAATCGTGTCTCGGCGGGCATTGGGCGTCCGCGCGATCACACGTCACGTCTACGGGTGAAGGAGATCATATGCTGCGTATTCGTTCCCGGCGCGTCGCGCGCGAAGTGCGGTCTTCCGTTCGTTTCGTTTGCCAGAGCCTGGAGTCGCGAACACTCTTGGCCAACGTCGTCTGGGACGGTGGCCCGACCGGCAACGGCACGGACTTCCTCGCCGCCGTCAATTGGGTCGGAGATGCTCTGCCGCTTGCGGCCGATACGGCTACCGTCGGCGCTACGGGGACCAGCCCGACGATCACCATTTCCGGAACGCCTGCCGTCCAGACAGTCAATACCTCGCGAATTATTCAACTGACCGGCGGAACGATCTCTGGCGGTACTTGGACGCTGTCATCCGGAGCCACACTGAATGGCAGTTCCTCTGGCGGGACCTTGTCCAGCGTTGCGCTCAGCGGTGGGGACCTGCTGCTGAACACGACGTCGGCCAACGTGCTGCTGGCGGGGAATACCAGCTTCCCTGCGGCGCGGTTGACGGCGAACGCCGTGAACCTGCAGATGGCTCCGGGTTACGTGCTGAACTCGCTGGTGTCGGTGGAAGGGGCGACGGCGGGAACGCGGACGATCACCATGGCGGCGGGCGGCACGGGGACAGCGACGATCGGGGCCAGCGGTGTGATCCGTCTGGCATCGGGGTCGGGCGGCGGCCTGACGATGCAGAACAGTTCGCCGGCGACGCTGGTGAACAACGGCTTGATCACGGCCGAAGCGTCGGGTCAGACGCTGACGATCCAGAACAGCACGCTGACCAACAACGCGACGTTGCAGGTGACGGCCGGGACGATGACGATCAGCCCGACCACAATTACGAATTTCGCTGGCGTTACACTGACAAGCGGCACGTGGCGCGCCGCTTCCGGCGGGACACTCCGTTTGAATGGGGTCAATGTTGCAACGAATGCAGCAACTATCGTGCTGGATGGCGCGACCTCGAACATCTACAACGCCAGCAGCGGCACCACGAGTGCGGTGAGCGGTCTGACGACTAATGCGATCGGGGGCACCTTCACGTTGGCCGGAGGACGCGACATCGGCGTGACGCCGAGCGGCGGCACCTTCTCCAACAACGGCGGGACGATCAACCTCGGCGCGGGCAGCACGCTGTCGGTAACCGGCGCGTTCACGCAGCCCGGCAGCACGCTGCATGTGGACATCGCCGGGCCTGTCGCGGCGACGGATTTCGGGCAGGTGACATCGACGGGGGTGGCGACGCTCAACGGCGCGCTCACCGCGACGCTGATCGGCGGATACGATCCGGGCTTTGCGGTCAGCTTCCCTGTTGTCGTCGGCGCATCTCGCTCCGGCACGTTCAACAGCTTCAGCGGCGGACCGACCGCGAGCAATCGGCTGCTGCGCGATCGATACAACGCCACAACCGCGTTCGTCTCCGTGCGCCCGCTGGCCGGAAGCGTGGGCGATCTAGCCGCACCGAGCGACAGCGGCGTCAGCCCGACCGATGACATCACCAACGACAATACGCCCACCTTCACCGGCACCGCCACCGACAACGCCACCGCCCGCATCTTTTCCGACGGCATCCTCGTCGGCAGCGCAGCGGTCAGCGGCGGAAACTGGAGCGTCACCACGTCCGTGCTTTCCGACGGGCCGCACGTCATCACCGCCACCATCATCGATGCCGACGGCGACGAAAGCCCCGTCTCCGGCGGGCCGACGGTCACCATCGACACCATCGCTCCGGCGCAGCCCGCGATCATCGACTTGCAGGCCGGCAGCGACAGCGGTGTGTCAGCCACCGACAACATCACCAACGACAACACGCCGACGTTTGATGTGACATCGACCGACGCGTTCTACCGGCTGCTTCAGAATGCCGTTCAGGTGTCAAGCGACTACGCGACGGCGGCGACGTTCACCGCCGGGGCGCTTCCCGACGCAGCGCACAGCTTCGTTTTGCGTGCCGTGGACGCGGCGGGGAATGTCTCGGGCGACAGCGCGACGCTCGGCGTGACGATCGACACCGTCGCGCCCGCGGTTCCGGTGGCGCCCGATCTCCAAGCGGGCAGCGATTCGGGAGTTTCGCAGACCGACAACATCACCAACGACGCCACGCCGACGTTTGACCTCTCGGCGTCCCCGTTCTTCCGCTTCGAGCGCGGGGGGAGCCAGATCAGCAACGATTACGAGACTGGTTCGTCGTACACGACGCCAGTGCAGTCTGATGCGACGTTCGCCTTCGGCGTCCGCGCCGTTGACACAGCCGGCAACACGTCGGCGTCCAGCGCGACGCTGAATGTGACCGTCGACACCGTCGCGCCGGCGATCCCGGGCGCTGCCGATCTTCAGGCCGGCAGCGACAGCGGCGTCTTGCAAACCGACAACATCACCAGCGACAACACGCCGACGCTGGATGTCACGTCCACCGACACATATTTCCGCTTCGAGCGCGGCGGGACGCAGATCAGCGCCGACTATGAAACCGGCCCGAGCTACACCCCCGCGGCCCAGGCCGACGGGACTTTCTCGTTCGCGATCCGCGGCGTCGACGCCGCGGGGAACGTCTCCGGTGCGGGCGGCGGTTTGTCCGTGACCATCGACACCGCGGCCCCGGCCAACCCGAACGCGCCCGATCTTCAGGCTGCCAGCGACTCGGGTGTTTCCACCACCGACAACATCACGAATGACAACACGCCCACGTTCGATCTGGTTTCGACTGACGCGTACTTCCGCTTCGAGCGCGGCGGCACGCAGATCAGCGGCGACTATGAGACCGGCACGTCGTACACTACTGCGGCGCAGGCGGACGGGTCGATCAACTTCGCTGTCCGTGCTGTCGACGCCGCCGGAAACGCTTCGGCGACCAGCCCGGTGCAGGCGGTGACGATCGATACCGTAGCGCCGGCATCGCCGGTTGCGCCGGATCTGCAATCCGGCAGTGACAGCGGCGTCTTGCAAACCGACAACATCACCAACGACGGCACGCCAACGCTCGATGTCGTCGCGGCGCCGTTCTACCGATTGCTACAGGATGCTACCCAGGTTTCGACGGATTACGCGACCGCTACGACGTTCACGACCGGCACGCTCGGCGACGGCCCACACGCTTTCGTCCTGCGCGCCGTCGACGCCGCGGGGAACGTGTCTGCCGACAGCGCAACATTGGGCGTGACGATCGACACCGCAGCCCCGGCGGCGCCGGGCGCTCCTGATCTTCAAGCCGGCAGCGACTCGGGCGTTTCCTCCACCGACAACATCACCAACGACAGCACGCCGACGATCGACATCACATCGACCGACACGTTCTACCGCCTCGAGCGCGGCGGCACGCAGGTGAGCGGCGACTACGCGACGGGCGCATTTACGTCGGCGGCGCAAGGTGATGGCGCGTACACCTTCGCCACGCGGGCGGTTGACGCCGCGGGAAACGTCTCGGCCGCGGGGGCGGGTCTCGGCGTGACGATCGATACCGTCGGCCTTTCCGCGCCGACGAAGCAGTTCTTCTTCGAAACCAGCCACTCCATGCAGTTCGCGTTCGGCGAAGACGTCGCCGCGACGCTCGCCAACGGTGATTTGGTTGTACAAAACCTCACCGGCGGCGGAGTCGTGACGACCTCACTTTCGTACAGCAACCCGACCGCAACATTCACGTTTAGCGGTGCGCCGGGCGGAATCCTGCCGGATGGCAACTTCCGCGCGACGATCGCCGCCGCCGGCGTGACCGACGTAGCCGGCAACAGTCTGCCTGCCGACGCCGTGCTCGACTTCTTCGTCTTCGCCGGCGACGCCAACCGCGATCGCGCCGTGAATCTTGATGATTTCACTGTGCTGGCGGCGAACTTCGGCTTAACGGGCCGCGTGTTTAGCCAGGGCAACTTCAACTACAGCCTCGACGGGGACGTGAGTCTTGATGATTTCACAATCCTCGCCGCCCAGTTCGGAAAAACGCTGCCGGCGGCCGGCGATGTCCCACGGAACGCCTCAGTCAGCGACATTGCACGGGCGCCGTTGAGGTCGCGCACAAGTCCGTTTACAACGACGCGCATTCTGGATGAGGTGCTGGATGTCTAAACCATTATTCCTGATGCTTGAATCCTGACATCGAGCTCTCGGCCCTTGCTGCATTGGTTGCAGGCGGGGACGAGGAAACCACAGAGGCACGGAGACACGGAGAAAGTAAAGGAACGAACTGACGCCTGAAAACAGCGGAGAGCCGAGAGCGGTCAGCAGACAGCAATGAACCAGATGGTTGCTCGCAACTCGCAACCAACAACGCGCAACTTCATTTTCGAGTTAGTGCGACATTTTGGACATCCCGACGTCGGTTTTATGCCGTCTGGGAAATCTGAGGGCTTTTGGTGTCTTTCCCACTCCTGTCCGGCATTCGGCTCGCGGAATCTTAATGCAATCTTAACTTGCGCTTTCGATCCGGCCATGGCATCTTCACCGGCCTTGAGTGACGAGTTGCAAATCTCCGGAATGCGCGTCATCCGCATGCTGATGCCATGGCGGGAGCGGCTGGACTGCGGGTTTGGCACCACGCACGGCAACGCCGATCTTCGGCTGATTGATGTCATGATGGTTCTGCTGGCCGCGTTTTACAATCCGACGGTTCGGTCGCAGCGTTGCATCGAAGCCCTCTCGCGGCAACCACGCATGCGTGAGCAGACCGGCGTGGGGCGTGTTGCTAAGGAAGCGCGCATAAATAACTTGTCCAATTGCTTTCTTGTGATTTAATGGGGTCATGCATGATGCATTGATCGCCTAAGGGCTTCGGCTGAAGTTCAAATCTTTCGACCCTGTGATGGATGAACGGGTTCGTCGGCAATGGGCGGCTTCCGAGGCCAGGGCGCTGGCCTGGGGTGGAATCTCGCTCGTCGCGCTGGCGACCGGTGTTTCGCGAACCACCATTCGCGTCGGCATGGGCGAAATCCTTGAGCGTGAAGCATCCGGCGAATTATCCAACACCACGTCATCCCTCGGTCGAGTGCGTCGCGTGGGCGGGGGGAGCAAGCCGCTGACCCGGACCGATCCGGCGATCGTCGCGGCACTGGACAAACTGGTTGCACCGCTGACCCGAGGCGATCCGATGTCGCCGCTGCGATGGACGCTCAAGAGTACCGGCAAGCTGTCAGCGGAGTTGTCGCGTCTGGGACATCCGGTTTCGGCGCGGACGGTGGCGGCGCTGCTCAAGGCATCGGGTTACAGTTTGCAAGGCAATCGCAAGACGCGTGAAGGCGCAAAGCACATCGATCGTGATGCGCAGTTCGGCCACATCAATTCGCGGGTAATGGCGATGCAGTCGCGGGGTCAGCCGGTGGTGTCGGTGGACGCGAAAAAGAAGGAATTAGCACTACAGCGCAGGGTCCGCGTTTTTGGCTCAGAAAACGGGGTTGGACCAACGGCTTACAAGGACTTACGATCAACCCCGCGTTGTATTGTTAGTGGGCGATTTCAGGAACGGCGGGAAAGAGTGGTGTCCCAAGGGCAAGCCGCCAGAGGTGCGTGTGTACGACTTTATCGACAAGGCCGCGGACAAAGGTCGAGTGACGCCTTACGGGGTCTATGATCTGACCGCCGACGAGGGTTGGGTGAGCGTGGGCACCGACCACGACACGGCCCGATTCGCCGGACAGACGATCCTGAAATGGTGGAAGGAAATGGGCGGCGATCGTTACCCGGATGCGACGGAGTTGATGATCACAGCCGACGGCGGCGGCTCGAACTCCAGCCGGTGCCGGCTCTGGAAAATCGCCTTGCAGGAACTGGCCGACGCGACCGGATTGACGCTGCATGTAAGTCACTTCCCGCCGGGCACGAGCAAGTGGAACAAGATCGAGCACCGCCTGTTTTGCCACGTCACGCAGAACTGGCGTGGCGAGCCGCTGGTCAGTCATGATCTGATTGTAAAACTGATCGGCAGCACGACGACGGAAAAGGGATTGCGCATCAAAGCAGGATTGGACACGGCACGCTATGAAAGTGGAATCAAGGTGACGGACAAGGAACTGGAAGCTGTGAGAATTCAACGCGACACCTTCCACGGCGAATGGAATTACTCCATCCTCCCTCGAAACAAAATTGGATAGGTTGTTGGTGCGCGCGCCCCTTAGGAATGCAGCCTGATGGGCTCGAACCATCAACCTTCGGTTCCGTAGTGAACTGTAACCGACACTGAAATAAAGAATTAC
>ENA-ORBV01002797-ORBV01002797.1-microbial-mat-metagenome-genome-assembly--contig:-NODE-2797-length-36273-cov-11.682755_pt1 | contig 36273 bp, 30 predicted proteins | sample MGYA00237777_ERZ505514 | MGnify/ENA primary metagenome ERZ505514 (study PRJEB26160, sample SAMN06269048) | microbial mat metagenome | isolation source: Oligotrophic lake microbial mat | place... | reverse complement strand
CCCAAGGACTTTTACGCATTATTCAATCCATTCCATCGCCCAAAGCAGAACCGTTCAAACTTTGGTTAGCAAAGGTAGGTTCAGAGCGTTTGGAAGAAATTGAAAACCCTGAACTGGCGACACAGCGAACACGGGAACTTTACAAACTGAAAGGTTATCCAGACGACTGGATTGAAAAGCGTATGCGTAGCATTGCTATTCGTGAAGAACTGACGGACGAATGGAAAAACAGAGGAGTAAAGGAACAAATTGAGTATTCAATTTTGACAGCAGAGATTTCCAAAGCAACTTTTGGGCTGACACCATCGGAGTATAAGAAAGTGAAGGGATTAAAAAGTCAAAACCTACGCGACCACATGACTGACCTTGAACTGATTTTCTCCATGCTTGGTGAAGCATCAACAACGGAAATAGTCAAGACACAAAATCCTAAAGGTTTTTTGAAGAATAAAAAGGCCGCAAGACAAGGCGGAGCAGTTGCGGGTAATGCTCGAAAGGAATTGGAAACACGGACAGGTAAAAAGGTGGTTACTTCTGACAATTACTTGCCGGAAGCAAAAAAGAAAAAGGAATTGAAAAAAGGGAAGGACAATTAACCACGCTCAAAAGATACTCTCTTGCGATTCACACAAGGCAACGCTGAACACAAAAATTGCAAGAGGGTATTTTTTATCCTCCCAAGAAATTAAGAAACACAAAATCTCCCCTTCAAAAAGACATAACTTCGCCATACAAAACCCAACGCGGACAACAACTACACCTATGGATGACAAACACTTTTACGACAGGTGAACGTACTCTGAACGGACACTGAACAGAAAGGCATCCGATAGCAGCGAGTTTGTGCAAGCGGGGGTGCACTATTTCGTAAGATAATTAATTCGTATAATAGAAGTTAAGTTCTTGTTGGCAAGTTTACTGGTTAAAATTGCCGCCTGACACAAATCCGCAAACCGACTGTGACGTGACCTCCTTGCCCTGAACGAGCGTAAGGGAATGCTGTAAGACAGATGGAAGACTGAGCGCCCTTCCCCCGAGTGAGCGGAGTTCAAGCGAAACGAACGGCCAGCAGCGGAGCAAAGAGCACTTGGAACAGGCCTTCCGGAGAGGACAATCAGAGGTTGTCTCCAAACCACCTTTTGCTGCATACCCTGGAAACGGGATTGTGGTGAGCGAAAAGGAAAAGCGGGAACAGTGATTTCTGTAAGTGCGCCTTAGAGGAGCTGAACGCAAGTGAACCAATGATGAAGCCTCGTTAAAGCATAATCGGTGTCGAAATGCGGTGGTTACGGTTGGGAAAGCCTAAATAATGACATTTTGTCAGAGTTTTAATTTGGCATATAATTTGATTTATGAAATTAGGTATTTTAAAAAGTCTTGGACCTGTATTGTTTCGTTGGAAAGAATTAAAATCCAGCTTAGCAATCGAAGACGAAGATTTTAGTTTTTTTCAACAATTTAAAATATTTCATGGCAAAAAAAGTTACAAGTAAGAAAGTTGCTTCGATTGCTTCTAAAGTACTCCGTGATGGACGTACAAGCGATGGTAGCAAATCAGTTGCAGCAAGTGCGCTTTCACAGAAAGAGTCAAAGAAGAAGAAGAAGTAGGAATGCGTTTTTAGAGAGGGGAGTAATCCCCTCTCTTTTTTTGAGGATTATAAAGAAAGAGTGTCAATTTGAAATTATAATAGTTGGATGATCTTAAATTTCTGTCCCCCCCCCAACCCCCTCACATTTCAATCAACTTTGAAGGGTTTTGCGTGAACAAATTGGTGTAATTTTGCGCTGCCTTAGCAATCGCTCCATGAACTACGCTGCCCTAAATCCCGCTAAATCCCAGCCCATTGCTGGCGCTTACGCAGCGCTTTGGCTGCTGGTCTGGCTTGGTGCAGCGCTGTTTTCCACGGGCATTGCGGGGCAAAGTCAGTCGGGATCAAGCTACGCTGATGGCAAGCAAGCCCACCAAACAGCGAATGCAGACGCGGCCTTCTCCCACCTCCATGCAATAGCAATTGCGGGCCATAAAGTCCAGTCCCAGAGCACCAAATCGTCGCAACCTCAGCCGGGCGCTAAAACTTCCGTTTTGCCCGGTTCGTACGCAGCCCTGCCCCAAAATGGCAATCCCGCCGAAGAATCCGAATTCAAGTCCGGCAAGGAATGTTCGGGCTGGCTTTGTTATTCTGCCCGTCGCGGTCCGCCACATCTTCAAGAGGCCAGCCTCCACGGCCGGGAGCCGCGGGAGGACACGGGAGCCCTTCCCCTGTACGACATGTATTGTTCCTGGCGGTCTTTTTTGACCCAGGCCTAAGCCCGGCGTTTATGCCGGCCTGTTTGTTGGCGCGTGGCGCGCAAAATTAGCGCATCCGCATTCCCCGTTTCCGTAACATTTTATATGGCTCATCATGGAGCATCACCTCGCTTTTGAAGAGGAGCACACCCTGCATGCGTTGCGGCATTTTCTGCCGTCGCAGGCACCGTTAAAGGACTTCATCCACCACAACACGCTGCACGCGTTTCAGGACCAGCGCTTCCACGAGGCGCTGCACGCCGCGTCGGAGATTTTTGGGTATACCACTTACCTGCCCTTGGCGGAGTACCGGCGCCTGTACGCTGCGGGTCGCATCCGGGACCAGGTGTTGGATCAAGTGTTGGAGCAGCATTTTGCTCAAATGGCGTGCGCTTCCGGTGGAAGGGTGGTTGCCGCGCTGCGCGGAGGAGTTCTGGACCAAAGCCTGCGCGACCTGAAACAACGGGTGATCCACGAACCTTATGGTGCAGCGCTCGAACCGCGTATCGGGCAGTTTCGGCGGTTGTGGAAGGACCGATACCGGGTCAACCTTGACAAGGACGTTCATCCGCTGTTGTTCCGGCTCTTGAGCAATTACCTGGATCAGGGCATCGCCATTTGGAAGTTTCCGAACGGTCAAGATGGACTGTTGGCATCGGTCCGCGCTTTGGAAGCCGGCAGTTTGTTGTCGCTGTTTCGAGGGGCGCGGGCCAGGCGGCTGTTGTTGGAATCGCCCTGTGCGCTCAGCGACCTGCTGGCCTTGCTGGTCGGCGACGAGCGGGCCTATGCCACCTACCTCTTTGACCAGGCTTTTGCGCACCCAGGCTGGTCGGGCATGGTGGCGGTGTTTGAAGACCGCAAGGGCATGCCAGAGCCGCAACCACGGTCAATTTCACTCCGCGACGCCATTGCCTTGGAACTGCTTTTGGAGATTGATGCGCTGGACGTACATCTCGGGGATACCTGGGCACCGTTGGCCACTAAGGTGCAGCTTCCCCTGCCGGATCTTTTTGCCCCGGTAGCGCCCCGCGAACGCTTCGACGTGCTGGCTATCTGGCAGGACGCTTATGAGTGGAGCTGGTTTGATCAGGTCCTGTTCGGGCTGCAAAGCACTTCGCCAGAGGTGCCAGCGCCGAATCGCGCACCGGCAGTGGACCGCTTTTCTGATTCGGCCGCTAAGCATGACGCTGCCTCCTCCGCAAAGCGCGCGCCCGCCTCGGATGAAACAGAGCCCTTCGCCGCCATTGTCTGCATTGATGACCGCAGCTGCTCCCTGCGCCGCTACCTGGAGCAATTTTCGCCAGGAACCCGCACCTACGGCACGCCAGGATTTTTCAACGTGGAATTCTTTTTCCAGCCGGAACACGCGCTCTATCCCACCAAGGTCTGCCCCGCGCCGGTTCAACCGCGCTACCTCATTCGGGAAAGCGACGCGCCGAACCGGCTGAAGCAGCGCAAAAACCGGCGCGATACCCACTTTAATAATCATTCGAACAGTTTGCTGGGTGGCTGGGCCTTGGGTTCCACGGTGGGCTTTATGGCGGCATTCAGGCTGGCTGCCGGCATCTTCCGGCCGGGCGAGACACCGGCCATGGTTTCCTCCTTTCGACACATGGATCCGCAGGGTCGTCTGAGCGTTCTCGCCGCCGATCCGCCGGAGCACGTGGGCGGACTACAGGTGGGCTTTCGCATCGGCGAACAGGCAGACCGCGTGGAAGGCCAGTTGCGGAGCATCGGGCTTGTTCGCGATTTTCCCCGGCTGGTGTATGTCATTGGGCACGGTGCCAGCAGCGTTAACAACACGCATTATGCCGGTTACGATTGTGGCGCGTGCAGCGGCCGGGCAGGCTCGGTGAATGCGCGGGTTTTCGCCACCATGGCCAATGATCTGGAAGTTCGAAAAGTGCTTGCCCAGCGCGGCATCACCCTTTCGCCCGACCTTGTTTTCGTTGCCGGCCTGCACGATACCACCCGCGACGAAATTGAATGTTACGACGAGGACCTTCTCCCCGCCATCCATGCCGACCTGCACCGCAACAACCTGGCTATTTTCCGCAAAACCCTGGATTGGAATGCCCGCGAACGCTCCCGACGCTTTGCAGGTACCAACACCAACCGCGCTCCGGCTGTGGTACATCGGGAGGTAAAGCTGCGCTCGGTCTCGCTCTTTGAGCCCCGGCCGGAATGGAACCACGCTACCAATGCGCTGTGCATCGTGGGCCGGCGCGAGAGCAACCAACACCTGTTTTTAGATCGAAGGGCTTTTTTGAACTCCTACGACTACCGCGAGGATCCCAACGGTGATGCGCTGCTCGGCATCTTGCGAGCCGTGGCGCCGGTTTGCGGCGGCATCAACCTGGAATACTATTTCAGCCGGGTGGACAATTCGCGGCTGGGGGCAGGCACCAAACTTTCGCACAACGTCATGGGCCTGTACGGGGTAGCCAACGGCATGGATGGCGATCTGCGCACCGGCCTTCCCTTGCAAATGACCAACATACACGAGCCTGTCCGGCTGCTGGTGGTGGTGGAGCAAGACCCGGAACTGTTGGTCCAGGTTCTAAACCGCCACGCCGCCACGGCGGAATGGTTCCGCAACGAATGGGTTTTGCTGGCAGCAGTCAGGCCCGGTGACAAAGCACTGTTCGTGTGGAGGCGAGACCGCATGGTTTCCTATGTACCGCTGACCAGGGAGCTGCCAGTGCTGCTTGACCCGGAGACGTTGATTCGCCAGGAGAATGATGCTCTTCCGGTTTACACATTGCAACAATAACATAAAATATGTTATACATAACTAAAATAATGTTGTTGTTGGCGGTGTTGCTTCCGGCGGCAGGCATGGCACTAACAGCCCTGTTCAAACCCCGGGCAGAACGGGGTATAGCGCGTCTGGCATTTGCCACGGTTGGGTTGCACTTCCTCAATGTATTGGCCATGTTTGGACTCTGGGCAGTCCAGGGCTTTGAAGCCATCAATGTGCGGGAACTCGTGCTGTACCGCACAGAAGGCTATGAATTTCTAATTGACTTCTACCTGGATCGCACGGCCATGGCTTTTCTGTTTACTGGAAGCTTGGTTACGTTTCTGGTGGTGCGTTACAGCAAGTATTACCTGCATTTGGAGCAGGGTTTCAAACGATTTTTTCTGACCATGCTGTTCTTCTTTTTCGGCTTTAACCTGACTGTGCTCGCCGGAAATTTTGAAACGCTGTTCGCGGGTTGGGAGGTCTTGGGGCTCTCCTCGTTTTTGCTCATTGCCTTTTATCGCGAACGCTATCTGCCGGTGCGCAATGCGGTTAAGGTATTCTCCATTTACCGCATTGGCGATGTCGGCGTGTTGTTGGCCATGTGGGCCAGCCATCACCTTTGGCACGAGAACATTACCTTTTTCAAACTGCAGGACCAGGCGATGGTGGCCCAGATGCTTCATCAACACGAATCCTCCTTTTTGTTCATCAGTATTTGCCTGCTGGTAGCCGCCGCGGCCAAGTCTGCGCAGTTGCCCTTCTCCTCCTGGTTGCCCCGCGCTATGGAAGGGCCTACCACATCGAGCGCAATTTTCTACGGCTCGCTCTCCGTGCATTTTGGCGTTTTTCTGCTCTTGCGCACCTACCCGTTCTGGCAGCAGGAAACCGTTTTTCGCGTGCTCGTCGCTGGCTTGGGCGTAGCCACAGCATTGGTAGCCCTATCCGTGGCTCGGGTGCAAAGCAGCATCAAGACTCAAATTGCCTATGCGTCTATTGCACAAATCGGGATCATGTTCGTGGAAGTAGCGCTGGGCTGGACCGGTTTAGCGCTGATCCATTTCGCGGGAAATGCTTTTCTGCGCACTTACCAGTTGCTCGTATCCCCCGGGGTGGTGAGCTACCAGATCCGGGAACAGGTGTATGAATCCCTGCAACGCCGTCGCTCGGTGGAGGACCTTTTTCCCCGGAAATGGGTGCAGACCTTTTATGTGCTGGCCCTGCGCGAATGGTACCTGGACGCCTTCATGAACCGGGTCATTTTTACCCCGCTCAAGCGTTTGGGTCGCCGACTGGACTTTCTGAAAACGGCGAATGTGCTGCTGTACTTTTTGCCGTTGTACGGCCTGGGCATAACAGTTCAGGCCATGCACTACGCGCTGCCCGCTGTGGTGTTGGAATGGCTGCCCGAGGCCTTCGCTTTTTTGGCCTTGTTGATGGTGCTCAAAGCTTTTTCAGAGCGGCACCACCCGCGGTTGGCCTGGTTGCTGGTTGCGCTGCACCACGCCTGGATTGCGCTGGCCGTATCGTTTAACGAGCACCTTAACATGGCTGATCTTGCGCTGCACCTTAGCGGCGTCTTGATCAGTGGCGCTGCGGGTTTTGCTTTGCTGCTTTGGTTAAAGCGGCGTGAACCAGGCCTGTTTGACCTGAATCGCTATTACGGCCACGTCTATGAGCACCCGCGCCTCGCATTCTGTTTTCTTCTAGCCAGCCTGGGCCTGATGGGCTTTCCTATTACCAGCACCTTCATCGGCGAGGACATCCTCTTTAGCCACATTCACCAGGATCAGTTTTGGCTGGCGCTGTTCATCGCCCTCAGTTTCATTCTGGGTGGTATAGCGCTTATCCGGATTTATGCCCGCCTGTTCCTGGGTACACACGCAAAAACTTACCACGAAACCACCTTGCCGGCTGCCTAATCCGGCGTTCGGGCCTTTGCAGCGGGATACCGCGCTGCTGCTGCCCACCTAAATTTTTCAATCCGCACAACTTTTCAAGCTCGCTACGATGAAAAAACGCATTGATTTTTTGAAACGCTCGCTGGTCCGCGACATCCTCGCCGGACTAACCGTGAGCTTTGCTGCCCTTTCCTTAGGTGCTGCATTTGGAGTAATGTCCGGTCGGGGTGCCTTTGCCGGGATGCTCGCGGCGGCAGTTATTCCCATCATTACCTCCTTGTTTGGAGGCACCCGGTTGCAGGCGTCCGGCCCTACCGCACCGATGACATCGGTTTCGGCTATCCTCATTGCTTTTGCCTACGACCAATTTCATGGCGATCCACGCCTGGCAGAGCAATACATAACCTTGGTTTTGTTGCTAAGCAGCGTCTTTATTGCTCTAACTGGCATTTTTCGCCTCGGGCGCTTTATCACCAAAGTGCCGCAAGTAGTTGTTCTGGGATTTATGAATGGCATTGCGGTAATCATCTGGAAAGACCAGCTCATCAAGCTTTTTGCGTTGCATCACCAGGAGCCGCTTCTTGGAGGCATCGGGTTAAACAGCTTGATCGCCTTTGGAGTGTTGCTGACCATTTACGCGATCCCTTTTCTTTTACAACGTGCAGGTCTTCCGCTGTCCATAAGACGTTTTATCCCCGCCATATTTGTTACTATTGTTGCTTTTACCGCTTTTACAACCTTTTTTAATTTACCCGTGGCGCACGTCAGCCTGGGCAAAACGGTCGGTTCATTGGGAGAATTTGGGCAAATGGTTCTGAATTTCTGGCCCTCTGATCCTCGTTTGTACACAGGTGAAATGCTGCTTCACGCTGTGCCGCTGGCGTTGCAATTGTGCGTGCTGGCCTATCTTGACTCGCTGCTCACCAGCCTGATCATTGACAAGATGACCCGTGAGAAAACCAAGCACGATCGCGAACTTTTAGCGCAAGGGTTGGCGAATGGCGTCGTGGCTATTCTGCAAGGTATTCCCGGTGCTCAAGCCACCATTCGCTCGGTGTTGCTGCTCAAAGAAGGCGCACAGAGCCGTATGGCTGGCGTTTTTGTCGGTTTGTTTACACTCGCTGGCTTCCTGGTCTTTGGCAAGCTGATGGTGCTGATCGCCTCCTCTGTCTTCATCGGTGTGCTATTCAAAGCAGGACTTGACGTCTTTGACCGCGACTTTCCGCTCGCCTTCTTCCGCTACGGCTGGATACGCCAGCGCACTCGCAACATCCAACTCTTTTTCATTGCCTACACCACCATCATTACCGTGTTGGTTGACCTTAATGTTGCCGTGTTGACCGGTACCGTGTTTTTCTACCTGGCGCAGCACTTTCTAGGTGCAGTAGATGTAGAAGGTGACTTCTCGGAAGTTCACAGCGAAGAGTTGCTGGGAACCAGCGTGGAGGGGTAACCTTTTTTCGCTAATGACAATCATGCGATAGGATGACCAGGCGCAGTGCGCCAGCGCAAGGCTGATCTGAATATTTGAGGTGGCCCAAGCCAAGCTTAATCAGCCACACTAATCAGCCACACTAATTAGCCACACTAATTAGCCACACTAATTAGCCACACTAATTAGCCACACTAATTAGCCACACTAATTAGCCATTTTAAATATTCTACCATGGAAACTACTAACGTATTGGTGCTCTATGCCTCCCGGCATGGTGCCACCAGGCAGATTGCGGAACAGGTTTGGCGCAGCCTTCGGGAAAGTGGCATGCATGTGGAGTTGCGGGCGGCCGAGCAGGCGCCCGACCCTGCCCATTACCAAGCAATAGTTTTAGGCACGGCCATCTACATGGGGCAATGGAGAAGCGAGGCAAGCCGTTGGCTCCAGCGCCATCAATTTGCGCTCAGCCGTATGCCGCTGTGGATTTTTAGCAGTGGTCCAACTGGCCAAGGCGATCCTGCTGAACTGCTCAAAGGAGAAACCGTGCCGCACAAGCTTCAGTCGCTCATGGAGGTCATAAAACCGCGAGAAATACGTGTTTTCCACGGGGCCCTTCGACGAGATGAGTTAAACCTGCTGGAACGCATAGCCGTTAAGACGGTGAAGGCGCCTTTTGGTGATTTCCGCGATTGGAAAGCCATTGAAACCTGGGCGGCTGAAATTTCGCAAAGTCTGCACGGAGCGGAGTTCTTGCCCTCAAAAACTCTCCCGGAACTGCAGGTAGAAACCACCCCCGCCGAAACTGCCGTAGGCGTAGTCTAAGCGAATTAGTGTTCGCTCTTTAGGCGACAATTGCAGGCGAATGCCAGCGCCGCCGGAATAGGCGAGGTCGGCGAGGCTGAGCGCTTGCCAGGAGGGTTGCACCTGTCCTGCGGAGATAAATGCGCCGCCGGATACAAAGCGCCAGATCGGGAAACGGTACTCCGTTTGGGCGGTCAGGTAAAGTTCACCGCGGTCCTGGCCCTGCAAGAATCCGCGCATGCGGTCCGGGCCCCCAAAGAGCGCGAGCCGGTGGAAGGGCGGCGTACCCCTGACCCAATTGCCGTACAATTGAAAAGCCAGAATATGGGTTGGCGAGCGTGGAGCCATAAGCGCAGGCACCCCTTTTTGGGCCACCCGGATGACGGGATCGTGTTTACTAAGGTTTACATACGTGCGCGCGTCCAGTTCCCAGTTGGTGTACTCTTGGGTAGATCCTAGTTGTTCGCGGTGGAAAGTTGCAGCACTGTACAAGTACCAACCGCGATACGCGGAGTTGACGTTGTCGCGGGAGTCGAAGAGCACGCGTGGACCCATTCCCCAGTTCAGGCCACCTTCAACGCCGGGAACAGTACCGCTGATCAGCAGACCCGCCGTATCTAAATCAGAGAATCGGTTATGTTCCAGAAAGACGCCCAGGCCGGCATAAACATTGCCTTTAACTTCTCGCAAACCTGTTAAGTCAAGCAGGGGGAAACGGTTGGTGTAAGTTTCCTCGGCATTTTCTGGGTTGTCATTTCCGATACCATAGAAAAAGTAAGGGTAATCATAATACCCCATATGGTAAGTTAAACGCCAGCGATCCGCATCCGTGAAAAGCTGTCCGCGCACTTCGCCGATGAACTGTCCGCGCAGCGTGTAGAGCACCGCAGCGGTCATTGTGCTCAGCGATTTTCCCGGACGCACGTTTGCCCGCGGGCGGTGAAACCAAACGCCTCCTGCACCAAAGGCTAACCCGGTTTCCGGTTGAACAAAGAACAGCGGCGCACCCGTAAATCGTGGTTGGGGGCGCAGGGTGTCTATGGGGGGGGAGGCGGTCTGACCAATTGCTAACGATGCCTGAAAAAGCAATGCGGTCAAAATTAAAAAACTAACCCTAAGCCTGTTCGTGCAATAATTCATACTTAGGTATAATTACCTGTTTAATCCTGAATACAAGTAACTAAATATAAATTGAATCCTCCTTAGTCATGGTATATTACTTTAATATCCTTCTCAATTAGCGCTTTAAGTCGTTTATTTTTTATTGAATTCTCACTTACAAGATCAACTTTTATTCCAATTGCCTGAGTCATACTATTTTCAATCCGGATCATTTGGAACAATGAAATTGGTGTGTTGAACTTGACCAAGACATCTGGATCACTTTCGTTATTTTGTACATTTCTGGCGTAAGACCCGAAGATCCCAATTCGCTTTGGATTGAATTTAACCAATTCGCTTAAAATAATGTATATTATATTGTTTTCATTTACGTCCATGGTTGTAAGGTAGTTTAAATTCCTCCTAATCTATGTTGCTTTTAGCTTGTTCAATGGCATTTGGTCAATGAATAATCGGATGGCGAACAAATTCGCGGTTGCGGTCAAAGAGGTAGCGGTAGGTGATGTGGGTACGCATAATTTCGGCCCCCAAATTTTCAGCCACGCGCATCATTTTGGGGTTGAAGTCGCCGATCCATTGCAACTCAATGTCAAACCATTTCATGGAGGGCGCAATGCGGTTGTGGGCGGCGATGATGATAGCCCCTTCAAGGCCTTTGGCCTGAAAATCGGGCACCACACCAAAGACAACGCCGATGAATTTTTTGACGGTTCGGTTGACGCGGCTGTGGTAGAAAAACTTGGCTTTGCCCCACCAATTCATGTTGCCGTTGACGTGCTTGAAATACTGGTTGATGTCCGGGATGTTGATGAAAAAGGCGATCGGTCGGTCTTTGTGGTAGCCAAACCACATAATATAATCTACGATTACCGGCTTCATGCTTTGCATCATCTTGCGCGCCGCAGCCTCCGACATTTCGCGGCCTGCATGTATAGAAAAAGCTTCGTTGAAAATGCGGCGGAAGTCTTCGGCGTACGCATCAAGCTTGTCCATTTCTACATGCCGGAAACTGTAATCAGGATCGGAAAAGATCTGGTCGGCGCGCTCGTAGTATTTTTTTGGACGTTCATCGTGAACCTTCATGCCGTAGGTGTACTGCTGAAAATATTCGAGAAAACCATATTGTTCAAAAAGTTGTTTATAGAAAGGCGGGTTGTAGTTCATCTGGTAGGCCGGCGAATCGAAACCGTCCACCAGCAGGCCCCAAAATGCCTGGCGCTCGCCAAAATTGATGGGCCCATCCATGGCTTCCATTCCGCGTGCGGCATTCCAGTCCCGGCAGGTGTCAAACAGGGCATTGGCTGCAGCCTGATCATTGAGGCACTCAAAAAAGCCCATTCCCCCCCCGGGAACATCGCCGTCCTTGACCGTTTTTTTGTTAATAAAGGCCGCGGTGCGCCCGATTACGCTTCCCTGCGCGTCTTGCAGAAGCCAGCGCTCCGCCTCGCCGTGCTTGAAAAAGCGGTTTTTGGCCGGGTCAAAGACGTTGTTTAAGTCTTTGTCCAGCGGCCTGATGTAGTTCGAATCGCCTTGGTAAGGGGTCACGCCGGCTTTGATAAAGGCCAGGCGATCGGCGTTGTCCCGAACTGGGGTCAGCTTAAAGCGCCCATCAGCCGTTTGGCCGGAGAAAGGGGCAGGAGGCGCTGGAGCATCGGCAGCATGCTGCGCTGACGAAACGGGAGCGGCAGCGGCAGCGGCAGCGGCAGGGGCAGCAGCAGAGGGAGTGGCAGGGGCAGGGGCAGCGGCAGCGGCAGCGGCGGCGGCAGAGGAAGAGGAAGAGAGAGAGCCGGATTCAGGTGCTGTGGAAGCCATGTGCACAAAGGTAAGAGCGGCTGGCAAATGGTACCGGGTGGCGTGTTTTTCCCTTTTTTGAACCGCCTTACTATGCTTACCTTTGCGGTCGAATTTGAGGGCGGTTGTGGAGCGGGCAGAGTCCCCTTCGCCCGTTTGCGATCAAAAACTCCTCTTTAACATGTCCCAGTCGAACGTTGGTAAGATTAAGCAGGTCATTGGCGCCGTGGTAGACGTCAGTTTTGAAGGCGAAGGCGTCAAGCTGCCCGAAATCATGAACTCGTTGGAAGTGACCCGTGAAAACGGCGAAATTCTGGTGCTCGAGACCCAGCAGCACCTGGGCGAGGACGCCGTTCGGACCATTTCTATGGACTCCACCGACGGTTTGGTCAGGGGAATGAAAGTGGTGGATACGGGCAAGGCTATCGCTATGCCCATTGGCAACCACATCAAAGGCCGCCTTTTTAACGTGGTGGGCGAAGCCATCGACGGTTTGGGCCATGTAAGCAAGGAGAAAAGCGCTCCCATTCACCGCAAACCCCCATTGTACGAAGACTTGGCCACCGATACCGAGGTGCTCTTTACAGGCATTAAGGTTATTGACCTGATTGAGCCCTACGCCAAAGGCGGTAAAATTGGTCTGTTTGGGGGTGCCGGGGTAGGCAAGACTGTGCTTATTCAGGAGTTGATCAACAACATCGCCAAAGGTTACGCCGGTCTGTCAGTGTTTGCTGGTGTGGGCGAGCGCACCCGCGAAGGAAACGACCTGATGCGCGAGATGATTGAAGCCAACATCGTGCGCTATGGCGAGAAATTCAAGCACTCCATGGAGGAGGGCGGTTGGGACCTGAGCCTGGTGGACAAAAAGGAACTGGAACAGAGCCAGGCCACCTTCGTGTTCGGCCAGATGAACGAGCCGCCCGGTGCCCGCGCCCGCGTGGCCCTGTCGGGGTTGACAGTTGCGGAATACTTCCGCGACGGCGAGGAAGGTGACACCACCGGCCGCGACATTCTCTTCTTTATTGACAACATCTTCCGCTTTACACAGGCGGGGTCTGAAGTATCGGCCTTGTTGGGTCGTATGCCCTCTGCCGTGGGTTACCAGCCCACGCTGGCCACCGAAATGGGCCTCATGCAGGAGCGGATTACCTCCACCAAGCGCGGATCCATCACCTCAGTACAGGCCGTTTACGTGCCCGCTGACGACTTGACGGACCCTGCGCCAGCCACCACCTTTAGCCACTTGGACGCCACCACCGTGCTCAGCCGTAAAATCGCCGAGCTCGGCATCTACCCCGCCGTGGACCCCCTGGACTCCACCAGCCGAATCCTGACCGAAGAGATTGTCGGAGCCGAACACTACCGCTGCGCCCAGCGCGTCAAGGAGATTCTCCAGCGTTATAAAGAGCTCCAGGACATTATTGCCATTCTGGGTATGGAGGAATTGTCGGAAGAAGACAAGCAGGCGGTGCACCGCGCACGCCGCGTTCAGCGCTTCCTCAGCCAACCGTTCCACGTAGCTGAGCAATTCACGGGCCTTAAAGGCGTTTTGGTCCCTATTGATGAAACCATTCGCGGCTTCAACATGATCATGAACGGCGAAGTGGACCAATACCCCGAAGCAGCGTTCAACCTGGTGGGCAACATCGAGGAAGCTATTGCCAAAGGCAAGAAAATGATAGCCGAAAACCTCTGATCATGCAAGTAGAAATCCTCACCCCAGCCGGCCAGGTCTTTCAGGGCGAAGCCGATTTGGTGCAGCTTCCCGGCGTTGACGGGCTCTTTGAAGTGCTCAACAATCACGCCCCCATGATTGCCGCTCTGGCCGCGGGCCGCATCAAGATGGCCAAAAGTGGGGTAGAGTCGTTCTACACCGTTCAGGCGGGCTTCGTAGAGGTGCTCAAAAACAAAGTGGCTATTCTGGTCGAAGGGGCGCAGGCTGCGTAACGCAGGGTACCCCGCAAGCCCGCAAGAAGGCCACAGACAAGGCTTGCCCAAATTTTTACACCGGAGTTTGCGTGCCGTAAAGGAGGATGCAAAATTTTGGGCGCAACGCAGGATATGGGCTTTTTACGGCTGCAGGAGGTAAAATTCGCCGTCGGCGATGGTAATATCCGGCTCACCGGTCTCCACCACCACCCCGCTGAACGTACCGCGGGCGAAGCCCACGCCAATTTCGCTCAGATTGATGGTCGCATTTCCCCCGGCGGAGCCTGAACTGAACAGGGTACCGCCTTCTACGGCGTAGCCAAAAAGTGCTGCTGGGATGAAGCTGCCGGGTCCGGGAGCCTCTGTGTAAATGCCTTCGGCGATGGCTGTGGGCCAGAAGATTTGCAGCACCATGTTACTTTCTGTCTGAGCACCGGAGAAGGAAGCATTGCTAAAGCCAGTAGTATTGTTAAAAACAGCATATGTACTTTCGCTGTATTCCACCTGAACGCCATTGGCCTTAAAGCGCATGAAGTACTCAGGGCCATCCGGTAATTTTTCTTTTTTGCAGGCCACCGCGCCGGTCAGGAGCAACGCAAGCAAGGCTAAACGGAGGGGTCTGGCGGAGGAGAGAACGGAGAGCTTCATGCCTTAAAAATAGCTGTTTGCGCAGAAATAGCTGTTTCCGGGCCAAGGGCCTTCTTTGCGTTCGGCAAACCCTGCGGCCCGCAAGCCCGCAGCCCGCAGCCCGCAAGCCCGCCGCAAGCCCGCCGCGAAACCACCACCAAAGCGCCTACCAAAAGCGCTGCCGCTGATTTCGAAGCTGCAAAAGCGCCTGTTCAGAATAAACCGACACCGCACCGCTCATCAGCCATTCGGGAGCGGGGAACGGAAGCACTCCTCCACCCAACAGGGCCTTGGTCTCCGGGCGGAGCGCGTTTAAATCGCCGCTGGCGCGCCAGGCTTCGTTAGCCCAGACAAACTGGGCCTCAACCGGCTCGCGGAAAAGACGTTTTCCACTGCGCAGATCGGTGATTTCCAGCCAACCGCTCAGCACTGCGCTTTGCAGTTGCTTGGTCTGAACCACATTAGCGGTTATGGTTTCGATTTTTGGCACAGAAATCCAATTGCCTGTGCTGTCTTTGACCAGGCGCGTGCCTTCAATCGTGATGTCGCGGCTTTCGGTGGTGTGCAATTCTTGTTGCCACGGAGGCAGGAGCTGGCTGCGCAGAACGCCAACGGTAACCTTGAAATCAGCCTGGATCCTGCCGGCTGCACCGCCAGCCCTTTCCCCCAGCATTTCCGGACCGGCGTAATAGACCCAAGGCTCTTGCAGCGGGGCCAGGTCCGTGTAGCGCAAGGCGTCCCAAAGCGCGGGAGGCAAGAGATAAGGGTGCTGCTCCCATTCCACCAGAACGCGGTCGGTGCCCAGTTGAGCGGCTTCTGCCAGCAGCCGTGAACTTTCCAGGTAGGGGCCATAGTCGCTTTCAAGACGGTGAAGCAAGCTCCAAGCTTCTCGAGCGTCGTTTTTTAGACCGGTGGCCAAAAAGCGCTCGGCCTCCGTGTAGTAGTATTGAGATGCTTGTTGGCGGGCTTCTGCAAGCGGTTTCACCAGGTCGGGAACGTTCAGGTTGGCATAGCGCCCTTCTGAAGTTATGTACAGGGGAAGGAAGGGCTTGATCCTGTTACCGCGGTACTGCATGGTCTCGTAGCGTCGGACAATTTCGGGCCAGCGGTCCTGCCGCTGCTCGGTTTTCAGTTGATTGATGGCCGACATTTCCCGATCCAAGGCCAAATTGTAGGCATCTTCCAAAATCAGGGCGTGCTCGTCGCTGACTTTGCCTTTGGCGAGCTTTTGAAGTGCCTGCTCAAAGGCCACGTCGTAATTGCCCTGAAGCAAATGGCGCTCGGCCGAGCGGCAAGAGAGCACCAAAACAGCTAACATCAGGAGCAGCGGGTAGAGGGTCGTTTTCATAGGAACCTTTGGGTAGCGCAGGCAAATAACGGGCCGTTTTTTTGCGCAACAATTTAGTCTTTTAACACATGCAAAACCGTTGCATCGGCCTATTTGGAGGAATTCTAAACAGGGCGCAAAAAAGCCTCCAAAAATGTTGATAATCAGCGCATTTGTGGACCTCAACTTTTTTTTAAAATTGCATGGGCAATAAGGGTGTACGCATGTACCTTTGCCGTGGATTTTAACAAGCCTCTAATGAGGCAGATTCGAACGCCAAAACAGACTGATCGTGCATTCAGCCAGTAGCCTTCTACCCGGGCGAATCCCTCTTTTTCTCACGACCCTCCTCCTCGGACTAACACTGACCACTACGCGCGCCTATGCGGGTGTTGTCGAAGGTCAGGCGCTCTACGAAGCCAACTGTGCACGGTGCCATCAGCCCTACCGCAGGGGCACGGGTCCTGCACTGTACGGGGCGACCGAAAGATGGACGGATTCTACCAACCTTTACGCGTGGATTAAAAACTCCACGGCCTACCTCAAAACAGGTGATCCCTACGCGGTTGCCTTGTACGAGGAGTACCAGAAGTCGGTGATGCCCGCATTCCCGCAGTTTGAGGATACGGACATCGCCAGCATTTTGGCCTACATGAGAAGCTGGCCGGCGGAATCCACCACCGCAGCGGTGCCGGGAGCAGCAGGCGGACCGTCCAAGCCCGCTATTGATCCGTCGGTGCTCGTGATCATTCTGGTCTGCTTGGTCTTTATCGCGTGGTTGCTCGGGCAGGTGTCGTCCTTCCTCCGGAAACGGGTATCGGAAAAATACCATGAAAGCGTTCCCGAGCCTGTGCCGCTGTTGCAGCGTCCAGGCATGAAGCCCTTGTTTGGCATGGCCGCTTTTGTGCTGGTGTGTTTCCTGGGCTACTCAACCTACGACGGGGCAACTGCCATTAACAGGCAGGAGAATTACATGCCCGATCAGCCCATTGCCTTTAGCCACGCCATTCACGCCGGAGCCAATAAGATTGACTGCCGCTATTGCCACGTGGGCGCTGAAAAAGGTAAGTCTGCGGTCATTCCTTCCATGAACGTGTGCATGAACTGCCACTACGATGTCAAGGAAGGGCAGCAATACGGCACCACAGAGATCGCTAAAATATACAAGTCGGTTGGGTTTAATCCGGAGAACAACACCTACACAGGCGAACAGGAGCCGGTGGAATGGGTGCGCATCCACAACCTGGCCGACCACGTCTACTTCAACCACGCGCAGCACACCATGGTAGGCGGCATCGAATGCCAGACCTGCCACGGACCCGTGCAGGAAATGGAGGTGATGTACCAATACCAAAGCCTTTCGATGGGCTGGTGCATCAACTGCCACCGCGAAACCGAAGTCAAATTTGCCGCCAACGCCTTTTACGGCGATTACGAACAGTTGCACCAGGATCTGGCTAGCGGAAAGTTGGATGCCGTTCACGTGAGCGACATCGGCGGCACCGAATGCCAGAAGTGCCATTACTAATTCTGCCTTCACTTTTTCCGGCGGCTTTTCTGCCGTCTTCGCCAAGCTTCCATGGAAAGCAATACTTACTGGACCAGCCTTAAGGAGCATCAGCCGCAAGGAGCGGCTGCAACGCCCGACGAATTCAGCGAAGAGCTTCCTGTCGTGGACGCCTTCGCAGGCGACAGCAACCTTACAGCCGGACGCCGCGACTTTTTGAAGATGCTCGGTTTCAGCATCACCGCCGCAACACTGGCTGCTTCCTGCGAAGCGCCGGTGCGCAAGGCCATTCCCTATGTCATCAAGCCGGAAGACGTAACCCCTGGCATTGCCACGTGGTACGCGTCAACCTTCATGAACGGCTCGGACTGGTGCCCGATTTTGGTCAAGACCCGCGACGGGCGACCGATCAAAATTGAAGGCAACCGCTTTTCTTCCATTACCCAAGGGGGGGTGGACACCAAGGCGCTGGCATCCGTGTTGGGTTTGTACAACAACAAGCGCCTTCGCCAGGCGATGCGGGGGGGTGGGGGAGGCAAGCTTATGGCCACCACTTGGGAAGAAGCCGACACCGCCATTACCGGCAAGCTCAGCGCCAATCCCAACCTGCGTATCGCCATTCTGACGCAGACGGTTTTAAGCCCTTCCACCAAAGCAGCCGTGGGCCGCTTTCAGCAGGGTTACCCCAATACCATACACGTTGCCTATGATCCGGTTTCGGAACACGGAGCGTTAGAAGCCAACGCGGCCATGTTCGGCAAGCGCGCGCTCCCGGACTACCGTTTTCAGGATTGCAACGTCCTGGTCAGTTTCGGAGCCGATTACCTCGGCAGTTTCGGTTCCTCGATCAAAAACCAAAAAGGTTGGGCCGCGCGCCGCAAGCCTACCCCGGAGAAGCCCTACATGCTTCGCACGTATCAGTTCGAATCGTGGATGTCCCGCAGCGGCTCCAATGCCGATTACCGCGTGCCGATGTCCGAGCGCAAGGTGACCGCCGCCCTCCTTCAATTACACGACCTCCTTGCGTCAAAAACTGGTGCTGCTGCCCTTGGCGGTGCTCCAGCGTTGAACGATGAAACGGCTGACAAGCGCCTGCGCGCAGCCGCTGATGAATTGCTGGCCAACCGCGGGTCTTCCGCCGTGCTCTGCGGCATGAACGATGTGGATGCGCAGTCGGTGTGCAACAGCATTAACAGCATGTTGGGCAACTACGGCAAAACACTGCGCTGGGATCGCGCCAGTTTGCTCAAGCAGGGCAACGATGCCCGTTTGGCCGAGCTGATGAACGACATGAAGGCCGGTAGGGTTGACCTGCTGCTGATCAACGGTTGCAACCCGGCGTACGATGTTCCCGGTTTTGCTGAGGCGCTGAGCAAAGTGACCACCAAGGTTGCCGCCAATTATTCGGCTGACGAAACCGCCAGCCTTTGCGATTTTGTGCTTCCCGAGCACCACATTTTGGAGAGCTGGAATGATGCAGAGCCTTTTGTCGGCGTTTACAGCCTGGCACAGCCCACCATCAGCCCGCTGTTCCAAACCCGTCAATTCCCCGAGACCCTGCTGAAATGGGCAGGCGCGCCAGAAAGCTGGTACGATTTTATCGTAGCCAATTGGAAAAGCACGGTCCTGGCTGGCGAAATGAGCCCGGAAGCAGCCTGGACCAACGCCCTGCAACACGGGGTTTACGAGCGAAATGGCAGTTTTGCGGGTGCAACTTCGATGCTGGCTTCCGCTCCTTTGGCTGCTGCCGCCGCCTCACCTGCCGCCTCTGCTACGCCAGTTGCTGCCGCCGCTGTTCCGGCAACAGACCCCAGTGCCAACCTGGCCGGCGAAGACCGCGTTTTCGCCGCAACGGGCAGCGTTTCTGAGGCCGCTTCCCGCCTGCGCCAGAAAATCAGCGCATCCGGCGACACAGAAGTGGTGGTTTTTGAAAATGCCGTCATCGGAAACGGAACCTACACCGACAACCCCTGGTTGCAGGAGACGCTCGATTCCATCACCAAAGTGTGCTGGGACAATTACGCCATGGTCAACCCGGGATGGGCCCGCGAGCAGGGGCTCGGCGATGGAGACCATGTGAAACTGACCACTAGCGCCGGCAGCATTGTTGTGCCGGTGTTGTTGCAGCCTGGTCAAGCTAAGGGAACCTTCGCGGTGGCCCTGGGCTATGGCCGCACAGCGTCGGGACACCCTTCCACCGACAACGGGGCCAATGCCTATAAACTTTTGGGTGCCGATCGCAACTCCTGGGGTGTTGCAACCTGGGCTAAAGAGGCTGGAAACACGGAGTTTGCCCGCAACCAGGTGTACGATTCGCTGTTCGACGATTCCAAGAAAAAACGCCCGCACGTCAAGGAAACCACGCTGGAGGAGTACGCCAAAGACCCGATGGCCGGCAACCGCGACCGCGAGGAGATTCTGGTGCACCTCAAGTCGTTCTACCCGGACCGTTTTGCCAACAAAAACGGTTTTCACTGGGGAATGGCTGTGGACCTGAACTCCTGCATCGGCTGCGGCGCTTGCCATGTGGCCTGCCAAAGCGAGAACAACATTCCGGTGGTGGGCAAGAAGGAAATGGCCCGCAAGCACGACATGCACTGGATCCGAATTGACCGCTACTACGCGGGGTCTGAAGACAACCCGGAAGTGGTGTTCCAGCCCATGATGTGCCAGCACTGCGACCAGGCTCCGTGCGAAAACGTCTGCCCGGTGGCCGCCACCAACCACAGCTCAGAAGGCCTCAACCAAATGGCCTACAACCGCTGCATTGGCACTCGCTACTGCGCCAACAACTGTCCCTACAAGGTGCGTCGTTTCAACTGGTTCGACTACATGGGCGCTGATTCCTTCGGCGACTTCAACGACATGGACCCGATGAAGCAGGGCAAAGAGAAGGGCCAGCTATCGGACCTGACGCGGATGGTGCTTAACCCGGACGTTACGGTTCGCTCGCGCGGGGTCATGGAGAAGTGCTCCTTCTGTGTGCAGCGCATCCAGGAAAGCAAGCTCAGCGCCAAAATGGACGGCCGCGCATTAATTGACGGCGACATTAAAACGGCCTGCCAGACGGCTTGTGCTACGGGTGCAATCACCTTTGGCAACCTGTATGACAACAGCAGCCAAGTGTACCAACTCTCTGAAAACAACGACCGGGCCTTCCGCGTCATTGAAGAATTCCATACGCTTCCTTCGGTTACTTACCTGACCAAAGTGCGCAACAAGAAACCGGCAGACCACATCCATTTGGTGCCTTTTGAGGGCACGTTGGACCAGGCCTGATTCCTCATAACCCGCGAATCGCACATAAACGATAGCCCATGGGTCACGCATTTGTTTCTCCGATCCGCGAGCCGCTGATCACCGGTCGAAAGACTTACAAGCAGATAACTGACGATATCTGCGGACCGGTAGAAGGACCGCCCACCAAAGCCTGGCTTGCGGCCATTTCTTTCACCGCAGTGGTGGCCCTTATTGGGTTTGCCACCATCGGGTATTCTATTTTGTATGGTATTGGTACCTACGGTCTGGACCGAACGGTGGGATGGGGCTGGGACATCACCAACTTTGTATGGTGGGTGGGTATCGGCCACGCCGGTACGCTGATTTCCGCCATTTTGCTGCTGTTCCGTCAGAAATGGCGCACGGGGGTTAACCGCTCGGCAGAGGCCATGACCATTTTTGCGGTGATGTGCGCGGGTATGTTCCCGCTCATTCACATGGGCCGCATCTGGCTGATGTTCTTTGTGTTTCCCTATCCCAACTCGCGCGGACCGCTGTGGGTAAACTTTAACTCGCCGCTGCTCTGGGACGTTTTCGCCATTTCGACCTACTTCACGGTGTCCCTGCTGTTCTGGTACGTCGGTCTCATTCCCGACCTGGCCACCGTGCGCGATAGGGTCACCGGAAAATGGCAGAAAAAATTATACGGTATTTTCAGTTTCGGGTGGCGCGGTTCGGCCAAGGAATGGCAGCGTTTTGAGTCGCTTTCGCTTATTTTGGCCGGTTTGGCTGCTCCGCTGGTGCTCTCGGTGCACACGATCGTGTCCTTTGACTTTGCTACGTCGGTGATTCCGGGCTGGCACACCACCATTTTCCCGCCCTACTTCGTTGCAGGGGCTATTTTCTCCGGTTTTGCCATGGTGCTCACGCTCATGCTGGTGGCGCGCAAGCTGCTCAAACTGGAGGACTACATCACTATCGCCCACATCGAGTCCATGAACAAGGTGATTGTGCTAACCGGCTCTATTGTCGGGGTGGCCTACATCACCGAGTTGTTCATGTCCTGGTACTCGGGCAGCCCTTATGAAGGCTATGCGTTCCGCAACCGCGTTTCCGGTCCTTATTGGTGGGCGTACTGGACCATGATGACCTGCAACGTGATTTCACCCCAGTTTTTCTGGGTGCAGTCGCTGCGCCGCAACGTCATCTTCACGTTCATTCTCTCCATTTTCATCAACATCGGCATGTGGTTCGAGCGCTTCGTGATCATCGTGATTTCGCTGCACCGCGACATGCTGCCATCGGCCTGGTCATACTACGTGCCTACCTGGGTGGAAGTCACCATTTTCATCGGCACCCTCGGCTTTTTCATGACCTGCTTCCTGCTCTTTGTCAAAGTGGCCCCGGTGGTTGCCGTGGCCGAGGTCAAGAGTATTTTGAAGACGTCCGGCGACCAGTACATCACTAAGTCTTCCGAACAGGTGGAGGCTGAAATCAACCAGTTGGCGCAAAGCACCGGCCATTATGAATCCCTGATCAAACCGCAATACGACGATGAATAGCAAGCATTCCAAGCGCATTCTTTACGGCTTGTACGAAGACGAGGAGATTCTGCTCAAGGCGGTTAAAAATGCCCGGGCCGAAGGCCTGAAAATTTGGAATTGCCTGACGCCGTTCCCGGTGCACGGTCTGGATCAAGCCTTAGGCCTTAAAGACACGCGCCTGCACACCGCCGGCTTTGTTTTCGGTGCCACGGGAACGATCACGGCGTTGACCTTTATGAGTTGGGTCAACACAGTGAGTTACCCCATCAACTTTGGTGGCAAACCCAACCTGAGCCTCCCCGCATTCATTCCGGTTACGTTCGAGTTGACCGTGCTTTTTGCCTCGGTAGGCATGGTGCTGTTGTACTTGTTCATCAACCGTCTGGCCCCCGGCACGGAGCCCGACATTTTGGATCCCCGCACAACTTCCCATTTGTTCCTGATGGGTTTTGAAATTGACGACAGCACCAGCCAATCGCAGATCAACGACGTTCGCCGTGTGCTGCAGGAGACCGGCGCGGTGGAAATTGCGGAGAAGAACATTGAAGAGGAAGAGGACGGTGCCATCCGCCAGATTTTTTGAACAGAAGTTCATTTACCCAGCCTCAAAGCACGAACAGGCAACCCCTGAACCGATAAACCGATGACCAGAACGCTGCTAGCCGCCGTTGCCATTTCCCTCGGACTTAGCCTCCTGGCTTCCTGCCAGGCCGGCAAGAACGATCCGGGAAGGGTCTACGCGCCGGACATGTACTTTTCGCAAGCTTACGATGATTACGTGCCCAGCACGGTTACTAACGACGGCTTGTCGTCCCGGACTCCGGCTGCCAATACCGTACCGTATGGTACTACGGCCTACGGTTTACCTACCTTAGAGCCCTGGCCTTTCCCTTTGGTGAGCGATGCGGATACGGCGCAGATGATGCCCTCCATGCGTAATTACCTGAACCCGGTTCCGGTTTCTGAAGCGGGTTTGGCGAGCGGTCAGAAAAACTACAACATCTACTGTTCCATTTGCCACGGGGGCAATGGCTTGGGCAAAGGTTACCTGGTTACGGGTACCACCTATTCCCAGGTGCCCGCTAACCTGATGGACGGACGTTTCCTGAGCAAGGGTACATCGGATGCCTGGTTATACCATGTGTTGCAATACGGAAAGAATTCCATGGGTTCATACGCCTATGCCATGAGTCGCGAACAGCGCTGGGAAATCATTCACTACATCCGCTCCCTGCAAACGGACTATGTAGCCGAAAAAGCAGCGACGGATGCCGCAGCAGCCGCGGCTGCCGCAGCGAATCCGCCAGTCCTGGCTGATTCAGCAACCGTTTCTGCAGCCGTCGTTGCTCCCTGAACCTAACCAACCCTAACCCGAGAAGCGAATCCCGCAATACCGCCACTACCTCTTCAGCGAAATGGGCAATACCAACAATTTTGAATTCACCGGCCGGCTAAAACGCCTCTTCCTGATCCTGATGGGTCTGGGTGCTGCGGCTGTCGTTGCCGGGGTGCTGATCAATCCGGAAATCAGCGCGCAACGCGTTTGGGCCAATTTCCTGGTCAACACCATCTTCTTCCTGGGCATCGGGTTGCTCGGCCTGTTCTTTGTGGCCACCCATACCATGGCCTTCGGCGGCTGGCACGTGCTGGTGCGCCGTATTCCCGAAGCCCTTTCCACCTTTATTCCGGTGGGTGTTGGCCTGCTGCTCATTATTGTAGCCGGTGCGGTTACGGGCAGCCACCATTTGTACCACTGGACAGATACCTTCCTGGTTAAAGACACCGTATCGGTAGGCGATCTGCGAGTATACGAGGCTGGGCTTCACCACGAAGGCGGAGAGGAGCACCACGAGGATGCGGAACATGCGGAGGAACACACCACGAGCCAAAATACCGAAGCGGTGGTTCCCGTCCTGACCGCTACCCTGAGCCAGGATGCGGCTGCCGGACATGCTGATGAGCACGGCACTGGTGCCGCGCACGTTGCGGGCGAAGGAGACACGGCACATCTGGCAACAGCATCGGACAGCCTCCACACTGATACCCTCCACGCCGGAGCCCATGCCACAGACCACGCTGGCGACCACGCTGGCGACCACGCCGAAGCAGACCACGCGGCTGCCGGTGGGCAAGGCGAAACCGACGGAGAAGAATCGTACGATTGGTACACAGGCAAGGTCAGCGCCCAGTACGGGGACGGCCACGGGCATGAAATGTACGCGGCAAAGTTTGCTTCAGCTGCCGAAGGCGATCAGATTGCCAACCCCCATTTCGACAAGTTGCTGGCGCACAAAGCGCCCTACCTGAACAAAAGCTTTTTCAGCATTCGCTTTGCAGCGTATGGTTTAATCTGGATCACATTGTTCTACCTCATTCGCCGGGCCTCTTTGCGCGAAGACAAGGAAGGAGGGTTGATATGGTATAAGCGTTCCAAGATGTACTCTGCCACCTACATGGTGTTGTTTGGCATAACCAGCAGCATGATGACCTGGGATTTTCTCATGTCTATTGACGCTCACTGGTTCAGCACCCTCTACGGTTGGTACAACGCGGCCAGTTTGTGGGTGGCTACTGTGGCTTCTATCACTCTGGTCCTGATTTACCTCAAAAACCAAGGCTACCTGCCCCAGGTCAATGAAAACCACCTACACGATCTGGGTAAATACATGTTTGGCTTCAGCATTTTCTGGACCTATTTGTTCTTTAGCCAGTATATGTTGATCTGGTACGCCAACTTGCCTGAAGAAACGTTCTATTTCCACATGCGAAACGGCGATCCGGCCTACCGCGCGTTGTTTTTTATCAACCTTGGAATGAACTTCTTTGTGCCCTTCTTCGTCTTAATTACACGCAATGCCAAGCGACGGGTTGCCCTCATGGCTGGGATCGCTTCTTCGCTGATTCTGACGCACTGGCTTGACTTGTTCCTTGAAGTCATGCCAGGCACGGTGGGAACTGCCTGGAGCATTGGCCTGGTAGAATTGGGCATGTTGGCAGCTTTTGCCGGCTTGTTCCTGTTCGTCGTGTTCCGCAGCTTGTCTCGCGCCTCGCTTGTTCCTCAGAAGCACCCGTTCTACCTCGAGAGCGTAAACCATCACATTTAACAAAGACCCTCTGCAATGACCGGTTTTCTCATATTCCTCATCATCGCGCTTATTGTCGTGGTTATGTTCCAGGTTACCAAAACCCTGGACATGGTCAGCGAATTGCGGTCAGACGAAAAAGAGGAGGAGCGGCATGCCGTTACCCAGGGACGCCTCATGATCGCGTTTCTGGTCCTTGGCCTGGTGGGCTTTTTCTGGACCTTCGGGGCCTACCAAAACAAGCTTTTCCCGCAGTCGGCCTCGGTTCACGGCGAATTGCTGAAAAACCTGTTCTTCTGGACCTTGCTGATCACCGGCATCGTGTTTGTGATCACCAACATCCTTCTGTTCGTCTTTGCTTACCAGTACCGCTGGAAAAACAACCGCAAAGCCGAGCACATTTCGCACAACAACACGCTGGAGTTCATCTGGACGGCTATTCCGGCCCTTGTGCTGACCTTCCTGGTGGTGCTCGGACTTCGCGCCTGGTACCAAATTACTGGCGAAGAGTCTGAAGACGCCTTGGTGTTTGAAGTAACCGGACAGCAGTTTTTCTGGTCTTCGCGCTATCCCGGTCCGGACGGCGTGCTGGGGCTTCGCGATTACAACCTGATTTCGGCCGAAAACCCGCTTGGCATTGCTACGCCTGAGTTTATTGACCACAAACGGGTTGATTTGCTGATCCGTTTGCGCGACCTTAAACAACGCGAAGCATTCCTGCCGGAGCTGATTGCAGCCTCGCAGTACATTGTTGACCACAACCCCAACCCTTCTCCTGTGGATTCGGCCAAAATAACCCTCAAGGCCTTGCTCAAGGAGCAGAAGGAACTTCCGGGTTTGCAAAGTCGCACCCGGGCGCATTACAAGCGAATCTTAACCAAGTTCACGCCGGAATACCTGGCCAGCGCCGAAGTGGCTCCGTTGATCAAGGCCGGCTACGACGACTTCATGCCTTCTGAATTGCACCTTCCCGTTGATCGCGAAGTTGTGGCCCGGATTACGGCACTGGATGTGCTCCATGACTTTTACATCCCTTACATGAGCGTTAAAATGGATGCCGTCCCAGGCATCCCGACGCGTTTCAAGTTCACCCCCACCATCACCACGGAAGATATGCGGGACATCCTGAAGGACAATCCCGAATGGCAAAGGGTGGATGAAGGCGCAACCGAACCACGCTGGAAGAACTTTGTTTATGAAGTAGCCTGCGCAGAACTGTGTGGAAAGGGCCACAACTCCATGCGCTACGTTTTGGACGTAGACACGGAGGAAGAATACTCGGCCTGGCTCGGACAACAAACCGCTTTCTTCGACCTTCAAAAAGAATCGTTGGTTAAGTGGGAAAACGCTGAGTACGCTGAATTTGAGAAGGCTTATGTCTTCACAGACGAAGGTGGCCATGGCGATGACCACGGCGACGGAAACGAAAACGATCATTCCGGTGAGGAGCCTCACAGCGCCGAAAGCGCTTCAATGGCTCATTAACCGTACCCGCCCATCCGGGCAATAGTTCTCTTTTAAACCCATCAGGAACCATGGCAAACGCCGCGATTTCCAAACCTGCACCAAATGTCCAAGCGGAGGATCACCTCCACGAGGAGCACCACCACGAGCAGGGTTTCATTAGTAAGTATATCTTTTCGACCGATCACAAAACTATTGCCAAGCAGTTTTTGATCACGGGCATCCTATGGGCTATCGTGGGCGGTGCGTTGTCCGTGCTTTTCCGCATTCAGTTGGGTTACCCGGATGCCGATCTCACCTGGATGAAACCCATCATCGGCCGTTGGCTGGATGAAGGCGGGCATATTTTGCCTGAATTCTACAATGCCCTGATCACCATGCACGGCACCATTCTGGTGTTCTTCGTGTTGACGGCCGGATTGAGCGGAACTTTTTCGAACCTGCTCATTCCCCTACAACTCGGCGCCCGGGACATGGCCAGCGGGTTCATCAACATGCTGTCCTATTGGTTCTTCTTCCTCTCCGGCGCCGTCATGATGGCCTCGTTCTTTGTTCCTACCGGTGCAGCTTCAGGCGGATGGACCATGTACCCCCCGCTTTCTGCGCTTTCGCAGGCTAATGAGGGCTCCGGCTCTGGTACCGACCTCTGGATTCTATCCATCGTCCTGTTCATTGCCTCCGTGTTGCTCGGTGGGTTGAACTACGTGACTACGGTCATCAACCTGCGCACCAAAGGGATGTCTGTTTTCCGCATGCCACTGACCATTTGGGCTTTCCTGTTCACCGCCATAATTGCGCTGCTTTCTTTCCCGGCGCTGCTGGCTGCCGGTGTGCTGCTGTTGTTTGACCGCGGTATGGGCACTTCGTTCTTTCTCTCTGAAATTTACACCGGCGGCGAAGCTCTTGCCAACGCGGGTGGTAGCCCCATTCTCTACCAGCACTTGTTCTGGTTCCTGGGTCACCCGGAGGTGTACATTATTATTCTGCCGGCTATGGGCATCGTTTCCGAAGTGCTCTCTGTCAACTCCCGGAAGCCCGTCTTCGGTTACAAGGCCATGATCTACTCGATCTTTGCCATTACGGTGCTGTCCTTCCTGGTCTGGGCGCACCACATGTTCGTGACGGGTCTCAACCCCTTCCTCGGGTCCATTTTCGTGATTTTTACCTTGCTCATTGCCATACCATCGGCCATCAAGGTCTTTAACTGGATCGTGACGCTGTACAAGGGCAACATCCGCTTTACACCGGCCATGTTGTTTGCCATCGGCTTTGTGGCACTTTTCATCGTGGGTGGCCTGACGGGTATTTTCCTGGGCAACTCCGCGCTGGACATTGACCTGCACGATACTTACTTCGTGGTGGCCCACTTTCACCTGGTGATGGGCGTCGCGGCCTTCTTCGGCACCTTCGCCGGGGTGTACCACTGGTTCCCCAAAATGTACGGTCGCTACCTGAACCGCACGTTGGGCTACATTCACTTCTGGGTCACGATCGTGGCTTCCTACCTCATCTTCTTCCCGATGCACTTCATGATCGGGTTGCCGCGCCGCTATCCTTCGCACGAAAACTTCCAGTTCGCCGACATGTTTGGTGAGTTGAACGCCTTCATTTCGCTGGTGGCCATCATCTCGTTCGTTGCTCAGCTCCTGTTTGTGTTCAACTTTTTCTACAGCATTTTCCGCGGCCGCAAGGTTCGCGAACTGAATCCCTGGGGGGCTACCACGCTGGAGTGGACCACTCCCATTCATCCGCAGCACGGAAACTGGCCTGGCGAGATTCCTCACGTGTACCGCTGGCCATACGATTACGGCGTAAACGGACGCGAATTCATTCCCCAGTCCGAGCCCGATCCCGGTTACGTACCCGAGCCTGAGCCCGTGCACCGCGACCCTCAAAACGATCAGATCTGATTCGTCCTACCATTATGCAACCTACGCTCACTTCTGCGAACAATCAGGCGCTAACCGAGCAGCGAACGGGTCTCTGGAAAGACCTGAGCGCGCTGGTCAAGTTGCGCTTGTCCACCATTGTGGTGTTCTCGGCAGGCATGGGTTACTTGTTAGCGGCCCCGCTTTCGGGCGAATGGCCCTCGTTCCTGTTGCTGCTGCTCGGAGGCTTTCTGGTTACGGCTTCGGCCAACGCGCTGAACGAAATCATTGAGCGCGACACCGATGCGTTCATGACCCGCACCGCCAACCGACCCTTGCCTTCTGGCCGCATGGCCATGGGAACAGCGCTGTTAGTGGCTGGTTTTGCCGGGGTTGGAGGCGTTGCCCTGCTTTGGTGGGCCTTTCAGCCGCTAACCGCGCTGCTCGGAGCGCTATCGCTCTTGTCTTACGCGTTCATCTACACGCCGATGAAACGCATCAGCCCGGTGGCAGTCTTCATTGGCGCGATTCCCGGGGCAATTCCCCCGGTTATTGGCTGGGTGGCAGTAACCGGAAGCGTAGGACCAGAAGCCATGGCGCTGTTTGCCATTCAGTTCTTCTGGCAGTTCCCGCATTTCTGGGCCATTGCCTGGCTTTCGCGCGAAGACTACGCCAAAGCCGGGTTCGATTTGTTGCCGGATGCCTCCGGCAGAACCCGCGCAACAGCGGTGCACATCATCATCTACGCGGCCATTTTGCTGCCCGTTGGCCTGTTGCCCTTCTGGATGGGCCTGACGGGCTGGGTCTCTGCCGCCGTGGTTTCCGTTACCGGACTCGCGTTCACGTTCCAGGCCATTCGCCTGTACCAGACCTGCGCCTTGAAAGAGGCGCGAAGCCTGTTGTTTGGCTCCTTTGCTTACTTGCCCATTGTGCTCTTGGCCCTTGTGCTGGATAAAATTGCCTAAAGCATCCCATGACCCCTTCACACGATATCGCGCTGCCCCAGCAACTCCGCAAAACCGTGCATCCGCACCGGTTCATGATGTGGTTGTCTATGGCTTCAATCGTGATGCTGTTTGCGGGGTTTACCAGCGCCTACATTATCAAACAAGCCGACACCAACGTGTGGGAAAGCGTGAAGCTTCCTTCGCTGTTTTGGGTGTCTACCACGTTGATCCTGGCCAGCAGCATCAGTATCTTTTTTGCCGTTCGCGCGTTTCATCGCAACAACGTCATAGCCTATCGCAATTTGCTGGCGCTTACGTTCTTTTTGGGGGTAGGCTTCCTGGTTAGCCAGTGGATGGCCTGGCAGGAAATGCTGGTGGTCGGCCAACTGAACATTGGCAAGAAAACGGCGGCTGATTTTCTTTACGTTATTTCTGGAGCGCACTTCCTTCATGCAGCGGGGGGAGTGATTGCCATAGGGGTCATGTTCTTTCTTGCGTTGCGCCACTACCGCACGCCGGAAGATGCCTTGATGCTCAATCTTCATCCCGAGAAGGTTCCCGGCATTGAGCTTGTGGCTACGTATTGGCATTTCGTCGATGCCCTGTGGCTCTACCTGTTCATTTTCTTTATCTCCTACACCTAATCTCAACACCGTTCGATGGCCGATTCCGCAATGACCGCAGACCACGACCACGCCCTGGAGCAATCCACGGAGGAGCTGTGGAGCGGCGGGCAGGAGCCCGTTAAAGCCAGTTATGGCAAGCTGATGATGTGGTACTTCCTCATATCAGACACGTTTACCTTCGCCGGTTTTCTGATTGCCTATGCGGCCATCCGCTTTGCCCACCCCGCGCACAGTGCGGGCGAATGGAACTCGTGGCCTGACCCGAACCAAGTGTTCGCGGCAACACCGGTCACGGGTCACGCAAACCTGCCGCTCATTTTCGTCACGTTCATGACCTTCACACTCATTTTGAGTTCGGTGACTATGGTTCGCGCGGTGCAAGAAGGCACCCGCATGAACCGCAAGGGCGTCATGTTCTGGATGGTGTGGACCATCATTGGCGGTCTCGTTTTTGTGGGCAGCCAGGCCTGGGAATGGCAGCACCTGATTCACGAAGGCATGACGCCAACCGGCAACCCCTTTGGGGCCGCTGCTTTTGGCGCTTTGTTCTTCATCATCACCGGCTTCCACGGGGCGCACGTTTCTATTGGGGTTGTCATTAACAGCATTGTGTTGTTCCAAACCTGGATTGGCACCTACGATCGCCGCGGGCATTACGAGATGGTGGAAAAAATAGGATTGTACTGGCACTTTGTAGACCTGGTTTGGGTCTATGTGTTCATGGCCTTTTACCTGCTTTAAATCCATTACCGCTTAGCAAGTCACCCCGCCTTTCCTTTCAACAGCAGTCAAAGCATCCTCTATGGCTACCGGAATTACATACGAAGAAAGCATCAAACGCGTTTACCGCGTCTGCGGCATCCTGGCAATCGTCACCGCCGTTGAAATTATTGCCGCTTTGAGCCACTACTCCTGGCTCGGACTAAGCGAAGAGACCAAAATAGCGGCCAAGCTTCCCTTGAACGTATTGTTCATTGTGTTGAGCGCCGCCAAGGCCTACTACATCATGAGCGAGTTCATGCACTTGCGCTACGAGCTCAAGCCGCTGACCATTTCCGTTATGGCGCCCTTTCTCTTTTTGATTTGGGCCATTATTGCGTTTAGCTACGAAGGGGTTTCCTGGTTGCAGCTGCGCACTTGGTTTGGATAAACACCCATGGCTGACACTGACCCCGAACCCTATTCGCCCGTACCTTACCGCAAGGGAAGGGTTTGGCGGCTGATTGCAGCCTCGTTGGTCCTCTTTGTTGTACCGGCTACGCTCATCCTGGGCATGATGTGGGGATTCGGGTTGCTTCGGGCCATTGAGCCCAGCCCTGTTTACTTGGCCGAACCTACGCGTAGCACAGGATCCTTTACGGTTTATTCCCACCAAGGCGACACGCTCACGGAAGCCGTGCTCCGCGACAAAATCTGGATCGCGCATTTTATCCGGCCGGGCTGCGAAGAGCCCTGCATAGCGCAAATCCGCGCTGTGCGCGATGTTCAGTACGCTGTGAGCAAATACAAGCATTTTCGGGTGCTGACCTTTTCGCTGGATCCCATTGCGGACCGCAATGCCATGTGGGCCATTGGACGCAAATTCAGCAACTACCCGAGCTGGCATTTTGTGTACGGCGACACGGCACAGATTCGCCAAAACATGGACGAAATCGGCCTGGCTGGACGTAGTTTTGCCTTTGGAAGACCGGACGAAGTAGCCCTGTTGGATTTCGAGGGCAAGGTCCGCGGGTACTACAACCCGGTCGACTCTGTTGGTTACCGCGATTTGGTCAACGACATCGTTTTGATGCTCCGGCACGACGACGATAAAGAGCGCTAAGCGCTTGTCTTGGGCCCATCGCCCACTTCGACCCATGGACAACCGAACCTCTTGGATTTTGGGCACCGGCCTTGTCGGTGTTGCCTTTACCCTGTTTTTCATTTTCGTGTACCAGCCAAAAGCGCGCGAAGCCAGCCAGACCACCCGCGTAGACGAGTTGTTGCGGCCTACCGCTCGCTTTTACGAAGATCCGCTGCGTTTTGCGCCCGAATTCCGCTTCATGAGCCATACCGGCGACAGCATCGGGTCTGCTGAGATGCGCGGCCGCGTTTATGTGGTTGATTTCTTTTTCACCAATTGCACTGCAGCCTGCCCCATGATGAGTTCGCAAATGACCCGCGTGCAAAAAACCTATGGCGCCCGCAAGGATTTTGGCATCCTGTCTTTTTCGCTTGACCCTGATAAGGATTCCATTTCGGTGCTAAAAGCATACGCCGAGAAACTGGAAGCTGTGCCGGGCAGTTGGTACTTTTTGCGCGGCCCGCGCAGCGAGGTGTACCCGCTGGGGGAAGAGGGTTTCATGGCCAATTTGGTCTTCAATGAAGACGGCGACATTGACCACAGCGAGAAGTTCGTTTTGATGGACCGCGAAGGTGGTATTCGCGGATACTACCTGGGTACGGATCCAAAAGAGGTGGATAAATTGATCAATGACGTCCGTTATTTGTTAAACGAGCATGAACGCTAATACAATGTCTGTCTTCACGGCCAACGAGAAGAAAATGAACCGCATCATCACTGCGGTTTCCATTGCTGTGCCGGTGGTGGTAGCCCTGTTATTTTACACGCCTGCCGTTCGTCTGAACCTGAATGTGGCGGTGTTGCCCGGGTTTAATGCCCTGTTAAACAGCGCGGTCAGTGTGTTGCTATTGACGGGCTTTCTGTTCATTCGGCGCAAGCAGATCTGGGCACACCGGGCCTGCATGATGTCCGCTTTTGTGCTCTCGGCGGTGTTTCTGGTGTCGTACGTGGTCTACCACGCCGCCTCGGAGAGCACGCCATTTGGAGGCGAGGGCATCATCCGTACTATTTATTATGTTATTTTGATCAGCCACATTTTGCTGGCCACCATCATCTTGCCGCTGGTGCTGTTCACCATTTACCGGGCCATTTCCGGGCGTTTGGAGCAGCACCGCAAGTTGGCCAGATGGACGTTTCCTATTTGGCTGTACGTGTCCGTAACCGGGGTTATTGTGTACCTCATGATTTCCCCATACTATGGGTAATCCTAAATACCCCATATCCTGCGTTACGCACAATTTTTGACATTCTCATTTACAGAAGTAAACTCCGGTGTTAAAAATTGTGCAAGCCTTGTCGCAAGGGTTTTTAGCATCACCCTTGCGGAGGATGTAAGCCTAAATTTTTTTTCACGGCAACCCTTCCGTAAGCATGTTGGACGTAAATTTAAGGGTATGAAAAGGGGGCAATTTTGGATGTTTTTTATGTTGGCGCTGGTGGCTCTGGTAGCTTTGCCTGAAGCTGCTGTGCAGGCCCAGTGCGCCATGTGCACCAAAACGGCCATGGACGCCATGAAAGACGGCAACACCGCCAGCCTTGGGCTCAACGACGCTATTTTGTACCTGCTCAGCCTGCCCTACTTGCTTGCTATGACCATCGGGGGTTTGTGGTGGTACCGGCACCGCAGAATTGCGCGGGAGGCGGTGTGAGGTTGTCTAAAATGCAGTAGAGCTTCTAACCGGGTCTAATACGAGACCAGAGCAATCTTTAACGCCGCAGTTTACATTTTGCAAATGACGATGTCAGAAATTGCAAATAACGAAGTAGCCGGCCCTTGTAGGCGTTCTGCTAAATATCCCCTGGCTGCGGTCTGATCACCACGTCTTCAACCACCGTACGGGGCGACAAGCGCAAGATGCCCGCAATGAGGTCTGCCAGGTCTTCCACGTCAATGAAACGCTCTTCGGGCAGATCAACGCCGCTCCAGGAATCGGTGAGCACGGCCCCGGGCAAGACCGCGGTAACGCGAACCCCCGACGGTTTTAGCTCTTGGCGCAGGTTGCGCGAGAAGCCCAACAGCGCGTGCTTGCTGATGCCGTAGGAGGCTCCGCCGGGATAGGCCTGCAAGCTCGCTACTGAACAAATGTTCACAATGTCGCCGCGGCCCCGGGCTATCATGCCTGGCGCCAGCGCGCGCGTCAGGTGGTAGGCACTCAGCAGGTTGGTAGCCAACATTTGCTCGAGCCGGCCCTCTTCTTCGCCCAAAATATTGCCCATGATGAACACGCCGGCGTTGTTGACAAGGACGTCCACCTGGTCGGTTACTTGCAGAACCTGCGCCGCAAAGCGATCCAGGTCTTTTCGCTCGGCAACATCGCAGGCCTGCGTGTGCACCACAGCATCCGGATAAACTTTGGAGATCTCAGCCTTGAGTTCAGCCAATTTGTCCTCGCTGCGGCTGCAAACCGCCAATTGGTAGCCGTCGCGGGCCAGCGCCAAGGCCAGGGCGCGCCCAATGCCGCGGCTGGCTCCGGTCAAAACCGCAAATCTTTTCTCTGGGTTCATGCGTATTCTGAGGAAGAGGACGTCGCGTCGCGGCGCCCCGAGAAGCCAAGTTAGGTGTGACGCCAAGGTAGGCATTTGGGCATCAGCAGCAGACAAGGGCGGAAGGCTGCTGGTTATTTCCTAATTTTCCGCTCGGTTCTTTCCCACCTTCCCATGAAATTCTTTGAACATTTTGGACAATACTTGCTGATGCTGCGCGCCCTGTTCGTGCGGCCGGAGCAAATGCGCATGTACTGGCGCGAGACCCTTCGCCAAATGGACGACATCGGCGTAGGCTCCTTCCTCATCATTGCCGTGGTGTCGCTGTTCATTGGCGCGGTAACGGCCGTGCAGACCGCCTACCAGATCTTTGGCAACTCGCTCGTGCCCGGCTACTATCTGGGCTGGATTGTGCGCGACACCACTATCCTGGAACTGGCCCCGACGTTTTCGTGCCTCATTCTGGCCGGTAAGGCCGGCTCTAACATGAGTTCTGAGCTCGGCAACATGCGCATTTCGGAACAAATAGACGCCCTTGAGATCATGGGCATTTCTACGGAAGCCTACCTGGTGGGGCCCCGCATTCTGGCCTCTGTCATTGTCATTCCCATGTTGGTGGCCATCGCCAGCTTTCTGAGCATCATCGGCGGTTACGCGGCTACCATTGCGTCCGGATACGTTACCTCGGGCGAATTTATCCAGGGGCTGCTCACGAGTTTTCGGGGCTACAACGTGCAGCTCATGCTGATCAAGGCCGTCGTTTTCGCGTTTCTGATTGCATCGGTGTCCTCCTACCAGGGCTTTTACGTCAAGGGCGGGTCCATTGAGCTGGGCCAGGCCAGCACACGCGCCGTGGTGTACAGTTGCATCCTCATTCTCTTTTCTGACTACATCATCGCTGTAATTGCGCTGAGCTAACCGGATTTGGTCAACCAACAACCCGCTTACCCGTGATCCAGATCCGCGACCTCCGCAAATCGTTCGGCAGCCAGGAAGTGCTCAAGGGCATCAGCGCCGAATTTGAATCGGGCAAGACCTCGCTTATCATGGGGGCGTCAGGCTCCGGCAAAACCGTGCTGATCAAATGCATGGTAGGCCTGGTGCAGCCCAACTCCGGCCAGGTGCTCTACGACAACCGCGACTTCTTCAGCCTCACCCACTCCGAGCGCAAAGCCGTCCGCACCGAAATAGGCTTTTTGTTTCAGGGCGCCGCCCTGTTCAACTCCATGACCGTAGAGCACAACGTGCTCCTGCCCTTGGACATGTTCACCAACTGGACCAAAGCCGAAAAAATGGCCCGCGTCCATGAAGTGCTGGAGCGCGTAGGCCTGGAAAACGCCAACCACAAATTCCCCTCCGAAATCTCCGGCGGCATGGCCAAACGCGTGGGAATTGCCCGCGCCATTGTGCAACACCCCCGCTACCTCTTCTGCGACGAACCCAACTCCGGCTTGGACCCCGGCACCGCCGGCCGCATCGACGAACTCATCCTTGAGCTGACCCGCGAGTACAACATCACGACCGTGATCAACACCCACGACATGAACTCCGTGATGGAGATCGGCGAAGCGGTATTTTTTCTCTACGAAGGCGAAAAACGCTGGCAAGGCTCCAAAGACGAAATCATGGGCAGCGACGATGAGGCCCTGGACAAGTTCATCTTCGCCTCTGAGTTCTTGCAGGATGCTAAGCAGGCGTTGATCAAGCAGGGGGGGAGGAGGGCGG
>ENA-ORBV01002790-ORBV01002790.1-microbial-mat-metagenome-genome-assembly--contig:-NODE-2790-length-36307-cov-6.188131_pt1 | contig 36307 bp, 24 predicted proteins | sample MGYA00237777_ERZ505514 | MGnify/ENA primary metagenome ERZ505514 (study PRJEB26160, sample SAMN06269048) | microbial mat metagenome | isolation source: Oligotrophic lake microbial mat | place... | reverse complement strand
ACAGAACCGAAGCCCGTGAAATCCTGCACTGCCGCTGCCGATTTGCTCGGCTCGTGGATGGCGGTGAGCGTCGCGAGTTCCCGTGGCGAGAAGACCATCCCGGCGGCCGCGGCGGTCGAGACCACGGCGCTCAGGTCGCCGTGCGCCGCCACGTAGGCAGCCTTCAGCTCGGGTTCCGTGAATTCGTCGGTGCACTCGCCATCGACCACCGAGCAGGGCACATCGTCCGACGGTACGTCATAGACCGGGTCGGCAGCGAGGACGCGCTTCTCCATCTCGGAGAGCTTGTTGCGCCAGGGGGCATAGCCATCACCGGGGACATCGATGGCGTGGTTGAGGAGTACTGCGCTCGCCACTTTCGACAGCGAATAGGCCGCTGGGTCCGCCGGCACACCGACGTCGCTGATGTCGAAGAACCGGCAACCGAAATTCTCAGCCGAGACGAGACGCCCGTCGGGCATGATCTCGTTCATGTGGTTCTTGAGGTGGTCACAGCGCTGGTGGATGTACTCGTTCTCGGCGCCGCAGTAGCGGCACTTTTCGTGGGTGATTCTCGTCCCCATGCTGAGGGTCAAGTACCCACGACGGTCGAGCTTCGCGCAGATATCCGCGCCATCCCGCAGCCCCAGCTCCGGGATCGCCTTCTTGGCGATGCGCACCACGAGTTCGACCCGCCGCATGAGGTCGTTCCATGCGGCACAGGGCACATCACCATAGGCGGGATCGTTGTTGCCGTTGGCATGGTTGCGGAAGAACTTGGCCTGCTCGAAGGTCTTGTACCGGGGCAGCGCCACACCGGCCATGTCGCCGGGGTTCTTCTCCGCTTCCGTTGGCGTCTGCTGACCGGTGAGCTGGTCGGTGGTGAAGATGTCACCGTTGAGGTTGGATCCGTAGTAGTCCCCGTCGGTCATCGCGATGACATGGACGTAGGTGAACCGCGGATCGGCGATCGCCTTGAGGCGATCGACGTAGGCCTGGATCTCCGGCGGAACGTAGGTCGACGGGGTGAAATCCGCTATCTTGGTCTGGCTGTCGAAGACGCGTTCGATCTGCCACGACGTCGAGACGTATTTCTCGATGGCCATGGATCAGACCTGGTCGACGGAGCCGACCACGGTGCTCGGGTTCGGGTTGGTCAACAGCGTGGCCTTCGCTGCCTGCAGACGCGAGGTGATGGTGGCCGCCCAGCCGGTGACCTTGAGCAGCGCTTCGCTGTCGAGCCTTGAGTCGAGCGAGAACTCGTGCGGCGACTGCGCGCGCATCGAGCGCAGGTCCGGGTTGCCACCGATGGTGAACTGGCCGGCGGACACTGAGGCGGTGTTCACCAACGAGAGATCGCTGATCAGGTTGAGGTCCGAGGCACCGCGGCCACTGTTGAAGAACAGGCCGACACGAACCGCCTGCTTGACCAGCGACACAGCGCCGAGCACGGCCCAGACCGTGCCATTGTCGTAGCTGTAGCGCGCGGTGAGCACGTTACCGATCCGGGTGAGGCGGAAGAAGATGCCGTTGCCCGCGGTGCGCGCGACCTGGGCTGCTTCGCTCAGTGCCGCACCCTTCACGGTGCGCTGGCGCAGCGAGAGCTTCAGCACTGACTGGTGACCACCCCACCCGAACAGGACAGCCGGGTCATCGACCTCGTTGTCCTCCATGACGGCCAGGCCGCGGAGGAAGCCATCCGCTGCCGCCGGGTCGGTGACGTACTCGGCGTGGATGAGCTTGACCTTGATCTCGAAGTCGCCGATCACCTCGGCGTTGCCTTTGAAGAAGCCGGGGTTCGAGGTCAGCGCGGTGGGGAAGGTCCCCGACGCGGTCAGCTCGTAGGCATTGCTGCCGAAGCCTGGGGCTGCCGTTGCCACACCGGCGACCGGCACGGTGCCCAGGTTCTCTTCGGTGGCCACGGTCAGCTGGCCGGGCGCGATCGCACCCGACGGCGTGTAGGCGATCACGCCGGCCACGTCGACCTTGGGCTCACCGTAGGCCCGCGCGTACGCGGTCTCCACGGCGTCCAGCTCCACATCGAGCTGCATGGAGTAGACGCCGTTCACGAGCGTGGGGATCTTCTTGACGATCATGACAGCATCTTCTCCGGGTTCAGGGGCGGAACAAGCTGGCCATCGTGCGCTCGGCGTCGGCGAACGCCGCAGCCCGCTTCACGAGGATCGGGTCCTCCTCCACACCGGCCATCTTGATACTGACCTGGAGCGACGGCATCGGCACCATGAAGGTGAACCCACCGCTGGCGTCAGGTTGGGCGGGGATCGGCGCAGACAGCGCCGGCGCAGCCGGTGCCGCCAGTGCCGGCGCGACGCCGGCCGGCATCGGCCGCTCGCCGCTGGCGTTCATCTGGGTGGCGACCTGCGCGTCGGCAGCCTGGTCTTCCGGTGAGCCTTCGGGCAGCGCACCGGGGCCAGCGTGGTGGTCGGCGAGCTCCTGCTGGGAACCCTCGATGTCGTCGCCGTCGAGCTCCTCGTCCTCGCCCTCGCCCTCCGGCTCGGTCGCACCGCTCGGGTCGTCCATGCCCGGCTGGGCCTGGTCCATCGCCTGGGCCATGTTCGAGTCTTTCAGGCTCGGGTCTCCGTCGCCGGGCTGGCCCTGGGCCATGCTCGGGTCTCCCATGGGCGGCTGGCTCGGGTCTTCCATGGGCGGCTGGCCTGGGGCCATGCTCGGGTCTTCCATGGGCGGCTGGCCTGGGGCCATGCTCGGGTCTTCCATGGGCGGCTGACCCTGGGCCATGCTCGGGTCTTCCGCGGGCGGCTGGCCCTGGGCCATGCTCGGGTCTTCCACGGGCGGCTGGCCCTGGGCCATGCTCGGGTCTTCCGCGGGCGGCTGCGCCATGCTGGGGTCTTCGGCACCCGGCTGGGGCGGGGCTGCCTCAGTGGACAGTGCCTGCCCTGACGCGGGGTTCACGCCGGTCTGCTGCTGGTAGACGCCGGCCAGCTGCTGCTGCATCTGCTGGGCCTGCATGAGCTGCTGTTCCTGCTGCGCGATCATCTCTTCGCGCTGCTGCAGCTCCATTTCCTTGGCGAGGAGCTCGCGGACGACGGCGTCCAGTGGCAGCAGCGTCTGGCCCTGCTGGAGCTGCTGCATGCCGAAGCCGTTGTTCGCCTGCTCGATACCGGTGCCGCTACCCGAGAAGGCATCGGTCAGGCCGGCCGACTTGATGGCCGGCGAGGCCCAGTTGAAGACGCAGGGGACGCCATCGCTCGAGACGTGGGCAACCGGGAGCCGCAGCTCGGCGCCCGCTGTCTTCTGCCCGAGCAGCGCCTGCATGGCCTGGAGGCGCTTCGGGTAGTTATCGACCCCACCGATGCCGTCCAGCACTCCGTGGTGGTCACCGTGGGCCGAGGCGATCGATTTGCCGGTGTCGGCGAGGCGCGAGACCGTGCCGATGTCGACCATCGGCATCGCCATCATCTGGCGGGTCAGATCGGCAGAAACCACCGGGTTCTGTGCGACCGTCGGGGCGGTCGAGTGGAGCAGCTCGTAAACCGCGCGGGCGCGCTGGGGGTCTTGACGGATGAGCTCCGGCGCGTTCGCCTGGAGTGACGCCCAGCCGTTGTCGTGGTCCGCCTGACGGCGGAGGAACTGAACACCGGCCATTGCCGGAGCGGCGAGCAGGGTGCCGAGGGCGAGGGCCGACGCGAAACCGAAACCACCGGACGGGTTGGCGTTGGCATTGCCGTTGGTGAGAGGGACCAAGCCGGCGAGCTTCGCGTCCGTCAAGCGCTGTTCGTGGTCGAGCATGGCCAGCACGGCCTGGCGGTCGTCAGCGTCCAGCTGGAGTGACGACAGCTTCCGGAACACCTCGGCGTGGAGATGATCGGGACCGTGCGCGTGCGCACTCACGAGGTCGGCCTCGATCGCGGACAGGATGGGCAGCAGCTGGGTCATGGGATCCTCGGGTTCTGGTCGCGGAGCATGAAAGGGGTCAGGTTGGGTTTCTCGACCTGTTCGTTCTCGAGCAGCTGGGCGGTGTGGTCACCCAGTCCGGACAACAGGTTGCCACCGGTGCGCTTCAGGCCATTCGGCGTGAAATCGCCGGCCTGGACGTTGAGCCCGACGATCGGCAACATCATGCCGAGCTTGGGCAGCGGGAGGGCCTCGCGCGCTTGGCGCTCACGGCGCGCCTGCACGTAGTCGTAGACCTCGGTGCCAAGGCCGGCGACCGTGCCACCGAGTCCGAGCAGGGCTACCCCGGTGTGGAGTGGGGTCAGGGCGTGCATGGCACCGGCGACACCACCCATGGAGGCGCGCGGGTCGGCCCCGAGCGCGCTACCGACGGTGGCCGCCATGCCCGGCTGGGGTCCGCGGGTGTCGACCACACTGCCGATCTTCTTCGGGGCTTTGAGCCCCGGGAGCCCGGGGGACGTCGGGAGGCTCGGTGGCGCCGGGCGTGCGGCAGCGACCGTGCTGGGCTGGCGGATGCCACCAGTCAGGCCACCGGCGACGCCGGCATCGGCATGACGCGCCACCGGCGCAACCATCGGGGTTGCGTTGGTCGCCTGCACCGGCCCTGGGGGCTGGTCCGCAGTCTTCTGGTAGGGGAGTAGACCCGGGAAGAACATCAGACGCCGACACCTGACGCCGGCGCACCCGGGTGCTTGTCCTTCTTCGCTTTCGGCTCGGACGGTTTGGGCATGAGCTGCTGGGCGACACTGGCGATGCCGATACCTGCGTTGGCGACGTTGGCGCCCATGGTCAGCTTGTCACCGAACGACATTTTCGGCATCGCGGCGGCGGCCGCCGCGTGCACGGTGCGCTCCGGGGCAGTGGCGGGCTGCTTCTTCGCCGCGCTGGCGACCCCGCCGACAGTGCCAGCCACGTTGGCGGCGGTCATCAGGCCACGGCCGACGGCAGCAGCAGCAGCAAGCACGGGGCCGATCGCCTGCTTCTGCTCCTCGATCTCGACCATCTGGCGGGTGTAGGCCTCGGCGGTCAGGAGCTGGGCCTCCTTCACGCCCCCCATCGCCCGGGAGATCTCCTCGAGCTTACGCCCCATGAACTCGTCGGCGTTGCGCAGCTTGCGCAGGCGATCACGAGCACCGACCAGGTTGCGGACACCGATTACGAATTCGCTGTCCGCGTTGATGACGCGCGGCTTGCCGTTCGGCAGGTTGCCGGTGTTCTTCTCATCGAGGTAGGACTGCGGGAGCTTGTGGTCCCTGACGGAGGGGCGGTTGACGAGCCAGGCCGCGGCGTCCTCGTAGGGGTGCTTGCCCGTCAGCGTGGTCGTGCCGTGCTCGGGCACGCTTTCCATGTACCGGGCTGCCCGCTTGGTCATCTCACCACGGGTGTACCCGAGCGAGCGGTCGCAGAGCGCGAGCAGGTCTTCGGTGCTCAGAGCGTCGATCGCACCCAGCTCGCCAGGGTAGCGGAAACCCATCTTGTGGTTGGGGACACCGCGGGCCTTGAGCCCGGTGACCACGAGACTCATCAGGTTGCGGGCACCGGCCTCGTCGCCTTCGACTGCGGCCATCACCGCCAGGTAGAGCGAGGGCAGCGTGACGCCACTCTGGACCAGTTCGATCGCTGACTGCACGGCTTGATCGTGGGCGCTGCTGGCAGCGCCGGTGGTCTCGATGGTGGCGGACGTGGCTTCCTTGCGGAGGGCGTCGATCTCGTGACGGGAGCGGTCGAGACCGAGCAGGATCTTCCGGCTCTCCGCTTCCCGCTGGGCGAAGGCCAGCTTGGGGTCGAGCGGGGCATCGAAGAGCGACAGCTTGACGTTGGCGTGGCGGACAGGGGCCGCGAACGGGTCACCACCGGCATCCTCGATGGCTTCGGCGACCTTGCTCCGCTCACCGCTGCCCGAGAGCTCGGCAGTCTTGCGGGCACCGCCGACCAGCTTCTCCGGGTCCGCAAGCTCGAACTTGATGCGGGCGTCGGCCTTCTTGGCGTGGGCGTCCTTGGTCAGGGCCACATGGACGTCGCGGTTGGCCATCTCCGCGATACGGCGGATCTGGTGCGGGGTGAGGTCCTCGCGCTGGACGATCGCAGCGAGCTTCGACTGCATGGACTCGCCCCGGAGGCCGGCGGCTTTGACCTCGTCGGCGAACTGCTGCAGGCGATGGCGATTACTCATGGGGAACCCCGGTTGGGGGACACTGTACCGGACTGGCAACCCCCGGCAACCGCGCTAGTACATGCTGTCCTGGAAGGCGTCAGCCGCCTCGTTCCAGATATCCGGCTCGGGGACGTTGGCGGAGGTCGGGCTGGACCCCATGTGGCCACCGAAGTCGCCCCGGAGGAAGAACTCGCCCGCCAGCATCCCGTAGGTGGTCGCGTGCAGGCAGTCGTCCGGGAGGGCGTTGGTGTAGCGCTGGGTGTTGGTCTTCTCGTTGAACTCGAGCGACTCGTTCATGATCTGGTCGACGAACTCACCGCACTCCTCGAAGCGGGGGAGGGTCAGCTGGCGCTGGCGGATGGTCTCAAAGGTGTCGGTCAACACACGGGTCCGCGCCAGGTGGAACTTGCGGGTCCTGGGTTCCCATTTGGCACGGGCAGCACGGGCCGCACCGGTTCCGGTCATGCCGGTGTGGAAGAACTGAATCAGGGCGTCGTCGCCGAGGGCGTTGATGAGCTGCAGGTTCTGGACGTGGCCCGCACCCCAGTCGGCCCCGATCAGGCGGATGTTGCACTGGCGGAAGATCCGCTGGATCCATTCGATCTGGAAGACCGAGTCCGTTTCGTTGCCCTTGAAGATCTTCCAGTAGTAGAGCTGGAACTTGGTAGGGAACGGGTCCCATCCGCCGATGGTGACCACGGTGTAGCTGTTCTCGCCGTTGAATGCCCAGTCGACGCCCATGATCAGCGGCGGCAGCTTCCGGTTCTGGGCATCCGGGAGGATGTTGTGCCGCTCGGGGTCACAGCACGCACGCAACTGCTCGATCGACACCGGCTGGCTACCGGAGTCGTAGGGGAGACCGAATACTTCGTTGTAGAGCTGCGCGGTCGGGTACGACCGCAGTTTGGCGAGAATCTCACGCCACTTCATCGGGTCGTCCATGATCGGCTTCACGATAAGCTGAGGGATCCGGTACGATTCCATCGTGACCAGGGCATCCCGCCCGCGCTCGAAATCGAGCTGTTTCGCCGAGACCCACTGACCACTATTGGTATTGATGCTCTGTTTGCAGCGGGCACAGATCACACCGGTGTCGCCGATGTTGCTCTCGTCCCAGCGCATGTTCCAGAAACGGCAACCCGGGTGGTGGCAGCGCACGGCCCACTGGTTCCCGGTAGAACGTTTCCGCATCCCTTCCATGTGGTTCTGCATGCCCTTCGGCGTGCCACAGTACCAGACGGACGGGTTCTTGGCGCGGAAGGTCAGCTCCTTCACGACGGGAATGACTTCGGGGTAGATGTCCTGCACTTCGTCAAAGGACAAACGGCCGGCACTTTGGCCGCGTAGGCGGTTGGCGGTGCGCTCAGCGTAGCCGAGTGTGATTAAATGATCGTTCGAGTTGAACCGCTTCTTGAGCATCTGATCGATGCAGTTCGGGCCATCGAAGAAACAGCGCTTCACGATCGGGCTGCCGTTGATGAAGTCGTTCAGGCGCTGGGTGGCGAAGACGTAGGCCTGCTCCTGCAGCGGCGTCACCAGCACCTGGCGGCCATGCGGCTCGGTCACGGCGTGCAGGATCAGCTTGGATGCGAGGGTCGTGGATTTACTGACCTGTCTCGCCGTGAATAATCCGACCTCTTTGGCGTTCGTGTTGTAGATCGCGTCCAGATACGGGAAGTCCTTCAGACTGAACGCTTCGCCGTTCAGCCGAAGGATCTTCTGGACGAACTCGGAGGGGCTGACTTTAACCCGGCCACTGTCGGCAAAGAGTTCGGTCACGTCGCTGTATTCTCCGCCTCGAGGTCGGCAACGGACGGCACGCTCTCCGCCTTTGCCGTGTCGGCCGGCTTGAAGCTGTGGTTGGTGTACTCCAACACGATCCGGGACAGCGCAGCCGCGGCGTCCTTCGTCTCGTTGGTCCCCGCGCCGCTGTTACGTTCGATCTCGATCAGCTTGTTGCGGGCGTTCAAGCCCTTGAAGATCGTGTCGCGCTCCATCTTCACCCGGGCCAGCTCGTCCTTGCCCAGGCTCAGTCCGCCGGTACCCGACTGCGATTTGATCAGCCGCTCGGTGTAATAGGCGTCGGAGATCATGCGGTCGACGACTGTGCTGCTCGCCAGCGTCACCGGAAGTCCCAACTTCCAGCGCACGAAGTCGGCTGGCTGACCCATAAGCTGCCGCTTGAAGAGCGCCTCAGCGGGGCCAATGCAGGTCTCGTACTCGCGCCACCCAGCGCCGTGTACGTAATAGGGGTCGACGAAGAGAGCGGTGAACGCGGAGATGTCGTCCGGCGTCACCGTCATGCCATAGATTCGCCGCAAGTCGTCGGCGATCTGCTCCGGTGAAATCTTCGCCAGCAGGCAGGTCTCGACGAACACGCGCATGGTCCCGTGCGCGCGGATCTGAGCCAGCACGGGTGAGAGGGCGACCGTGAGCCCGTCGTGGTCGATGGCGATGACCGTGGCGACCCCCAGGGCCACCGCGGCAGCCATGGCCATCCGGTAGTCTCCGGTCGCGGCGAAATCGGTGGTCAGCAAGGCGGCTTCCATCGCCGGCGGCAGCAACGGGAGCACGACCTGCTGGGTGAAGTCCTCGCGCGGGCAGGGGAAGGCGACCTGCAGCTCGTCGGCCAGGGTCGTGACCGCGGCATCCCCGTCTGCTCGGCTCAGTCCGACCAGCGCCAAGGCGCAGAGAATCCGCCGGTGTGGAACCACAAGTGAAATCCTATTGCTCGCGGGGGCTCCGTCGAAGGTGAAATCTGGGGTCGATATCTGCTATAAGAATAGTAGGGAGGAGGCTTACTTCGCCCTGGCCACCTCACGGTGGCACGGCCAATTCTGGCGGAGAGCCGAAAATCTCCGCCTGTCCCGCGGGTAGCGGGTCACTCGTTAGGCGCACCTGCGCCGAAAGGAAAACTACCATGATCGTCGCCTTCGCTTTTGCCCTGGCCACCCTGGCGGCACTGGTGGCGTTCAACGCCACCAGCACGGGGGTCAACCCAGGCGGGTTGGCCCTCGCCGCCCTGCTGGGGGGGATGGCGGTGTGCCTGGCACTGGCCCGGCACACCGCCGGCCGGGCCCGGCTGCTGGCCGGGGCCAGCCTGGTCGTGGGACTGGCAGGGTTAGCCCTGCTGGCCCTCGCGGCCGTCGCAGGAGGGTTAGCCCTCCTTGGGGTCGTCGGTGTCCTCGTCACCGGCGCGTGTGGTCTCGCTATCGGCGGCATGGCAACCGCCGCCGCCGATATCGCCCTGGTGGCGGTGGCCGCCGCGGCCAGTGGTGGGCTGGCTATTGGAGCTGCTGGGCAGCTCCATTACTGGAGCTGGCCACGGGGTTGATGCAAACACGCCCCGGGGCTGTGGCCCCGGGGCGTGTTTGGCGTCGTTTTTGTTACCTCGAGCGGTCGCTCAGCCGACTTCCTGCACCGCGCTGTGCAGGCCTTCGGTGACGCGCTGGAGTGACTTCATCGCCACGGCGGTGGCATTCTCGTCGCCGGGCCAGCCCATGCGCATGCCGAGCAGGAGGCGGGCGAGCTTAGAGACACTGTCCTCGAACTGGTCCGCCAGACCCACAAAGTCGCTGAGGTTGTCCTCGGTGAGGAAGCCGGCACCGAGCACGGCATCGACGCCCTGGGGGTCTCCGATCGCCGCGGCCAGCTTCACCGCCTTGTCGAGCGGCATCGCCAGCTTGGCGACGACCTGCTTGGCGACCGCCGGGTAGGCGAGGTAGTTGGTGATCGCTGCAGCGACCTTGGACTCGGCCTCGGGCATGTCGCTGGTGAAGCGCACGTAGCCCGTGGTCTTCACCTCGGTCAGCAGGGCGTCCCCGTTCTCGAACCAGTGGCCGAGGACGGCCGCGATCTTGTCCTCGCCGACCTGGGAGGCGATGCTCTTGCCCCGCACGGAGAGGCCGAACTGGCCGTCTGAGCAGGTCAGGCAGTCGGGGAGCAGTCGCTCGATCGCAGCGGCGGTCTTGTCGATGGTCAGGGGCAGGACCTGGGCGTAGTCACCGAACTGGAGGACCTGCGCCGACATCGGCAGGATCCAGCTCTGGGTGTCGGCGTCGAACGAGGCGGTCTTGACGCCACGGGTCATCACGGCGGCGAACTTGCGCAGGCCGTCGGACAGCTCGAGGTAGATCGAGCCGGTGCCTTCGTTGGTGGCGATGGACGCCAGCTTCAGCGGCGCGGTGATGGTGCCGTCGATCACGAACGACACGGTTGAGCCGCGGTGCAGGCTGGCCGAGGCCAGCTTGGACATGACGGGTTCAACCAACGCCGGGTTGATCTCGAAGACCGCGATCTTCGCGGGTGCGGCGCAGTAGGTGCCGTCCTCAAACACGAGGAACTGGCGGGCGACGGCGCTGGGCGCCGCGAGGTCGACACCGGCGAAAGACACCGCGATCTTTGAGCTTTCGTCGTCGACGAAGACCCGGGCGGCGAGGATCTCGCTCGTCTTGGCTTCGGTCGGCAGGGCGTCGGCCAGCAGGGCGGTCGCCCGCTGGACGGGGGCGGCGGCGAGCTTCGACTGGAGGGTTCCGCGGGGGACGCCGGCGGCGAGCCAGGAGTCGATCACGGCGGCGGTGCCGTGGATGGCGAAGCCGGCAGCGGCTTCCTTGTTCTCGGAGAGGAGCGTGGCCAGCTCGGCCTTTGCGGTGGCGCTGGCACCCATCACCGAGGCGACCACGGCACGGCCGCGGTAGGGCAGGCGGAGACCCGAACCGTCCTCGGTCCAGCCGGTGCCCCGGACCTGGTTCGCCGGCATGGGGGTGCCGACGTCGCCGACGTCGAGGGCGTGGCCGAAGGTGTCCTCGGTGAGCGGGAGGACCCGGTCCTCGGTCATGTCGCCAGTGCCCTGTTCCACGTCCGTGTCGGCCTTGCCCTCGGGGCGGACGATCATGACGTCCATCGGCTTGAGTTCGCGGTTGCGCATGATCACGGGGATACTGATGCGCGGAGCACCGGTGATCCCGATGAAACCGTAGGCGTAGCCGTTGGTCTCGTCCTTCTTCTTGAAGCTGACAGCGATGCGGTCAGCCGGGATGTAGGGGTGGTCGCGCAGCAGTGCCCGGGTGATCTCATCCGGCCACGCGGCGGGCGGGGAGTTGATCCGGACGCCTGCCAACTTGCGCGCTTCCGCTTCGGGGAGGTAGTCGCTCGCGACGATCTCGGGCGGCTGAACGAAGAGGTTGTGCTGAGCCATGGCGCGAATGGTACCGTTCTTAAATGGGTGGGGAAGTAGGGTTGCCGGCCCCGCCGGAGACGTGGGTATGGGTCGGGAGAGACGTTATGCCACTGATGACCAGTCCCGTGGTCACCAGGTTCCCGGTGACGCGAACGTCCCCGTTGAGTTCGATCTCACCAGCGGAGAGGGTCACCCGGGCGGCTCTGAGCTCGACATGCGAGGCCTCAGCCGTGATCTTCCCGACGGCCGTGGCGATGATGTCCCGGAGGGCGTGGGCCTCGATCCGGCTGGCGGTCGCCTCGATGCGGGAGTCGCTCGCCGAGCGCCCACCGACCTTGACCGTCGCCGCTTCGACCCCACCGAGCCCGACGCGGAGTGAAAACTCCAGGGTCTTGGCGTTGAACTCGAAGGCGAAGTCGAGGCTATCCTGCTCGGGAAGCTGGGTCCCCGGGGCGACAGCGGTGTTGCCCGCGCGCAGGCGGATCGAGCCGTCCGCATCGACCTGGTAGTCGTAGAGGGCAGCGGCGACGCTGTCGTTCTCGTCGGTCACACCCGGGAGCACACCAGGGATGAGCGGCTGCAGCACAGCGTCACGGATGACGCAGTAGGCCCCGGTCGCGTTCTCCGCCGTGTTGGCGAGCGACGAAGACTCGGCGTAGATCGAGGCGCGGCCCTTGCGCAGGGCGCTGCGGTGCACATGGCCGCGCTGGTGGATGCTGAACGGCCGCTGCTCGCGCAGGTAGGGTGAGGTCTCGATGACCTCGGCACGGTAGACGTAGGCCTCGGGTGCGGCAGCCATGTCGGCGAGATCGACATTCACCGTGGACTGGCGCTGGGCTGTCCCCCCGAAGAAGGTGTGCCGGCGCCAGTAGCCGACCGACCGCTGCTCCTCCCGCAGGAAGCGCTGGAGCAGCTCGCCGTCGGTCTTCAGCAGCAGCAGGTTGTCGGGTGACGTGCCGAGGATCAACCCCGCAGCGGTGAGCTTCACCCGGATGCGGTCGCGGCCGAGGAGCACGTCGCCGGGGGCGAGATCGAATGCCCACTCAGGGAGCGAATCGCTTTCAATCGCGCTCGCGCGCCGGCTCAGTGGTTGCTCGAGGCCCGGGTTATAGGACAGGAGATCACGGTCGCTGCCGGTCTCGTTCTGGGTATCGACCGGGCCGGTATAGAATCCGAGGATCACCCAGCGGGTGCTGTCGAACGCGAGCAGGACATGGGCGCCAACGCTGGGTAGATGCACGAAGCCGGTCGGGGCACGATCGCGCAGGTCCAGCGAACCAAAGGCCGGCGTGACGAGGGGGACACCGACGAGCTGGGCACCGCCACCGGAGAAGCCACCACCCAAGAGCGAGACGGTGTATGTGCCCGCCAGGGCATTCCCGGTGCGTGTCTTCTCGACGGCGGTGACGCGCCCGCGGGCAAACGAGCCACCGTTTGCCGGCCCCGGTCGATTCGCACTCAGGAGCCGCGCAGCAGAGTGCATTCAGACTTTCTTCGTCAGGATCAACAGGATCGACCCAGGTCCTAGCAAGCGGCGCTCAACCAGGTAGCCCGCATGTCGGCTGCGGACGTCCGCCTCTTCCGCGTCGGTGCTCACCTTGACGCGCACGACACCGCCAGGCGGAGTCAACGCCCGGGACCCGGCCATGCGACTGGGAGCGGACGTCCCGGGGCACGCGCGACAGGACATGGGCGGCAATGGTAGACCACCTGCAGGCGGGCGCAAACGTGGGGTGAAATCGCGAGCTAGTACTGGGATAAGAATTATAGTGGAGGGTTTACCTTCTGCTGTGCAGCAGTTTCGCTGCACGCCTTTAACCGGGGCCACTGTGCCCCAGGAGACTCCCATGAATCAGACCATCAAAATCATCGCCCTCAACCCCGCAGTCGAGGCCGCGATCCGCGCGTCCATCGCGCGGAAGGCGGCCATGGCCACGGTGGTCACCACGGTGACGGCCGCGGCCGCGGCCGCGGTCAAGCCGGTGGTCGCCCGCCGGCCCACCAGCGCCGAGCTGGCCGCCGAGGCCGGCGCGGCCTGGGCCAAGCCCTTGGCCAAGGCCAAGGGCGGCCCCGACCTCTCCCGAGGGCGGGTTAGCCTCGGCATCATGGTCGACCGGGCGCTGAGCCGGTTGACCCCGGCCCAGCGCGAGCTGGCGCCCTATTGGATGTTCGCCGCGGCGAGCATCCTGGGCTTCCCGGCCCGACCCTATGCCCAGGCCGACTGGGTGCATCAGTCGGGGGTCGGCATGCACGCGATCGTGCCGCCTGACCGCAGCCGGGCCGGCATGGGCATGCCGGGGTTGCCGAAAGGCAACCCCTTCCGGTACGGCGTGCTGGCGCTCGCGCCGTCGCCCCAGCCGGCCCACCAGCGCGAGTTGGTGGGTGTCCTGATCAAGGACCGAGAGGGCCGCGTCGCGGTTCTGATCGGCGAAGGCGTCGAGGCCGCCGACCCGACACCGTCACCATTCACCGCAGGTGTCGCCGACCTGCGGGGCACCAGCCTGCCCGCGGGGTGGATGTTCCGTGACCAGAAGGGCGTCGACCGCCCCGAGGTCACGGCGGTCATGGTCCGCCTGCTGGCGGACGGACTCGACACCGTCTGAGACAAGGTTGTTTCCGTCCGACATCCCGCTGCCCGATGTACGGGTGAGCGAATGGACGGAGACGACCATGTACCAGACGTCAGCGAACCGCCGACCACCGCACCAACCCGATCCCTACGTTACCATCGTACGGACCGGTCTGGTGCTGATCGCTGCCATTGCAGCGTTCGGGTCGGCGGTACAGGCCGCTCGATCACGTCCAGGGAACCGCCTTCGCCGGCGGTGACGTGATGTGGCGGAGTTATCACGGTAGCCGCGGCCCTCCCTGGGTCGCGGCTGCATTTGAGAAGGAGGCATGTATGGGCGACGACCCCGGCATGCTGTAAGAAATTCTCGCTCTTTGAATCTTTGTCTTTGTTCTCTTTACTCATACAGGGAGGGGCAGTTTCGCCCCTTTTCCCGAAGGAAATAATATGTACCTCATTTCATTAATTTTGAGCCATGACCTGGAGATTTTTCTCCAGTCGATGCCCGTCGGGGCAAAGGTCGCCGCGGTGGCGACCACCCTCGCCTGCGGGGGTTTGCCCCCCGGGGACCCAGCACAGCGTCCCCGCTTGACGCTGGCGCGGGAGCACCTGCTCCGCGTCTGCGGGGGGACGAACCCCCTGAAAGACGGAGGGGTGTGTCCCCCGCCCCCTTATTGGGGGCAGGTGATCGGCCGAGCTGGGCGAGTCGCCGCAGCGTTGCTGCGGGTTGACGAGAAGGGAGGGGAACCACTGGTCTCCCCCGCCGAATGGCGGGTCGTCCGGGAAGCCTTCAGCCGATGGACGGGGACGGTCCTACGGGACCGTCAAACCGGGCGCCCACCGGAGTGGGTTATCGGCCTCCTTGACGGCATCGACCGTCTGCAAGGACCGGCGAAGTTCCGGTTTGCGTCGGAGGTCAATGCCCGAAAGGGTGTGGTCTATGACACGGAGGCGCAACGCCGGCTGCGCCACCGGGAAGACGCTGCCGAAGGGCAGCGATTCCTCGCGGCGCACGCGCCTGCGGTGACCGCCGCGAGGGCGTGGTGCAACGCATTTGCACCGGAGATCGAACTGCGACCGGCCCGCCCGGAAGCAGGGTTCATGATCGCCCAGGACACGTGGGTCTGGGCGACCGGATACCAGCTGACGAAGCTGGGGATACGGCGCGATCGCCAGGTCAAAGACCTGGCGCAAGCCGTCATGGATGCCGGCCATACGGCCGACCGCCTGACGGCGCGGAACGAGGAGCTCCGCAAGGAGCACCGTCAGTTCCAGGAGATGTTCCGTCCGGCCAAAGGGCCGGACGAACGTCTCCGCGCAGGGCGAATCGCCGATCGCGAGATCGTCGACATCGTGCGCGAAGACGTGAGAGACGGCCGTGACTTCGCGCGCAGCGCGAAGTACGGCCGGCGCTGAGGGGCTCAGTCCCCGTCACTCGTTGTGACGGGGGCATTTCCATTAACCAGAAGGAGAACCCCGTGAGAGCTAATCTGACCCCGTCCCGCCTCGACATCGCCAAGCGCGATGAGGCGGAGATCTACCGCCTCGTGCTCGGCGCGGCGGCCCGCGAGCAGGCTGCCGAGTTGGCCAACACCGAGGCCGCGCTCGCCTTCGAGCACGGCCGCGCGGTGACCGACGCGGCGGAGCGCATCGCCGCGGCGCGGCGAGCCCTCGAACTGAGGGAGCTCGCCGAGCGGCTCTTCGAGCTCTGCGGCGCCAAGCGCCGGCAGCTCGAAGCTGCGGCAAAGCGGCGCCTCGCGCCGCTGGCGAAGAAGAGCGCGTAAGAACGCCAACGCCCCGGGCACCTGCCCGGGGCGTTGCTTGCGCGCTTTCTTTTTACAACGAGCGGTACGCGCTCACTGTTCGACGTTACTTACCACTTTGGCTCCCCCGCCCGCCACGGGTCGGCCACCGGTTTCCGTGAACAGGTCGGCCACCGGTTCCACCGCCGGGTGCGCGCTTCGGTGCATGTCCACCTGAGTGGCGTCGGCACCGGCCGCGGGTTCCAGCATAGCGTGAGGCTCGAAGACCACGTCACTGCGTTTGAACGGCTGCCGCATCGGCGCGGGTGGGTAGCGCATCGGTGAGACGGCACGCGCGGCAGCTGAGCTGATCAACGTGAAGCCAGGTGGCGGATCAGCGTGCGGCCACGCCGTGAATCCGCGCTGGACGTCCTCAGCGTCGGTCCTGTGCCCACTCCCAAGCTCGGCGCGAGTGGTGATCGGCACCGGCGGGGACATCGGTACGCTGCGCCCGCCCCGCGTCATGTGCACGAGATCACCGGCCTCGTTTTGCGCGAACGGCATGGCCTGCTTGCAGGCGAGCGCCAGGTATCTCATCGGTGGGCCCCACGATTGAAGGCGCTGTCGCCCATGGTGATCGCATCATCCCGTTGCCGGAACTTCGCACCATAGGCGAAACCGGAGATCGGCGACGAGCTGCCGGTCAGGTCGGACTTGCCGCCGATGGCGGGGATCTCGCGCAGCGAGTCTTCAAGGCGCTGGAAGTTCAGGCGCTCCATGAGGTCAGTGGACCGGACGATCGGCAGGCGGGACAGACCAGGCACCGTCGGCGTAGCGCGGACGCGGGGGTTCTTGGCTCGGCGCACGTTGTACTCGTTCTCGTGCATCACGTCGCCAGGGGCCAGGTCTTTCTCCCCGCCGTCGTCCGTGATCTCGACATAGCGCAGGGTCGAGGCCGCGAGGACCTCGAGCACCGGCTTGCGCACAACCGCGCCGGCGTCCTGGTAGGCTTTGCGTGCCTCATTGACGACATACTGCTGCGCCGCGAGCGAGCCCTTCTTGGCCGCGATCTCCTGCGGACGGAAGCTGCCGTCCGAAAGCTGATCACCGATCGCCACCTTGTCACCGACCTTGACCTTCAGCACGCGGCCGCTCGACACGTAGTGCTCCGTTGCCTCAGCACCAAACCCATCAGGCTTGATATGAACGTACCAGCCGCCCTGCGGAGCTGAGCGCACCGCGTCGACCCGGCCGGCCACGTCAGCGAGCGAGCCCTGGTTGCGCACCTGGTCAGGAGCTGAGAGCAACTCGCGCAGGCGGGCAAAGCCGGAGAAGAGACCGTCGCTCGAACCAATGGTTCCACCGGAGTGGAAGCTGTTGTGGTTCTGGATCGTGCCGGCCATGTAGCTCTCGGTCGGCGTCTTCACGTCGTAGAGCCATCCATCCCACCGCTGGAGGGGGACGACCTTCGAGATCGGGTCGTAGCCCCTGACGGGTTTGCGGTACGGCCAGCCGCCACCCATCGGCCCAGCTGCCGCGAGCTTGGTGCTGGGTACGCCACGGTCCGAATGGAAGCGAATCTGGACGACGAATGCAGTCGACCAATGCTCTTCCCGGGAAGGGCAGGCATCAACCACCTGAACAGACACCCGGCAGTCGAAGCGATGGGCCAGGAAGGTGAGCTGGCTCGCCAGCTCGAAGCTGGTGCTCACGATCGTCGCCGTGACAACGTTGCAGCGGCGGGTGACACTGCCGTCCGTGTCGATCATGCCGGCGAGGAACTTCCCTGCCCATTCATCCGAGAGGGTGGTCAGGTCCCAATGCAGCGCCTTGCGGGTTGACGGACGACGGTCGTTCGCACTCTCAAGCCCGGCGCTGGGCACCAGCGCGTCGATCGCCTGGGCCATCGCCGGTGAATAGAGCTCCGCCATCTTTTCGCTCTGCACCGGCGTGGCACCGGTGAGCGCAAGAATGCGGGTATTGATCGCACGCTCGACGTCCGACGGCGCCCCCGCTTTCCCTTTGAGGCAGAGGACCACGGCCACTGGGATGTTCTCGTACCGTGCGCGTCCATTGCCGCGCCGGACGCACCCGTCGCCGGCGTAGTAGCCAACGTAGTAACCGTCGAGCAGAGGATCATTCGCCAGCTCAGGCGTGGCGGTGCACTGGTAGTCGACCCAGATCGCATCTTCGTTGGTGAGGTCCCGCGCCTCGACCACGGTCGGCACCAGGGCGCGGTTCTCGCGTACGCGCGGGCTCGTCTTGGTGTTCGAGTATGTCTCGTCGCCGACGAGTGTCACATGACGGTTGCTGAACCCAGGACGGATCTGTTCGCGGACGGCCCACATCGGGTGATCAGCTTGGACCAAGAGCACCGAGCCCGACCGGGTGGTGAGGAGCAGCGGTGTATCCATTGGCGCGTGTCGCTCGGCTGCGTCGACCGGGACGTCGCCGTCAACATCACGGACCACACCACAGTCACCGACCTGGACGTCGAAGGCGTCCTTGGTGACAACCTTCGTGAGCTGCTTGAAGTACATCGAGAACGGTACGACGCCGCCGTTGGCTGCGACCAACCCGGCGGTGCTGCGAAGGACAAGTTGCGTCGAGCGCTCGGAAACCGTTTGCCCGTAGTCGATCCCGATGTTGGCACCGATGGCGTGCAGCTTGCCGTCCGGCTGACGGCCGGCACACATCTGGCAGGGTGACTTCGCGGCCTGGCACGTCATCGCGCTGCGGACCCAGACCATTGTGTCGCCGCGGTCACGCAGCCGGGCCAACAGCTCCGGGGTGACCACATCGTTGCGCCTGAACTGCGTACCGCTGATGTCGCGCAGGAGGTGACGGTCGAGGAGGTCGGCGTCGTGGTTCTTGACCCCCGCCGGTGCGGTCAACTCCATGTCGATGCCGTTCTCCGTGCCACAGTCCTTCTCCGCGATACGGACAGGGCCCATGTTGCCCGCGACTTCCTTGGCGAGAAAGCCCGGTTGCGCGGTCGAGAGCGACTTCGCCACCATGCCAGCACGGGCACCCGGGGTGGTGAGGATGTAATCGCTCAGCGTCATGCCGCCACCGAGCGAGGAGCGGATGACCGTCGGTACGATGCGATCGTTGACGTCTTTCACCAACACCGGTGAGGCGAGCATCTGACGGTAGGAATCAAAACCGAGCTTGCCGGATGGCTTGGCCGCGAGGAACACCGCGCCGCCGAGATCCACCTGGTTGAGGTGATTCTCGATCTCCTTGTCGACGCCTGGCTGGGTGTCGCTCTTATAGACCTTCAGTGCGATCTCGCGCTTCTCCGCGTCAGTGCTGCCCTTGTTGATCGCGGACTGCAGCTGCTTGAGCAGCTGGGTGATCTTGGTGCGGTCGATGGCGAGCTCACCAACGGTGCTGGTGATGCCACCGGCCTGGGCCGCGAAGGTGAAGCCAGCCTGCTGGATACGCCGAACGAGGATGTTGTAATCTCCGGGGCTCTGCTTGGCGATACGCTCGAGGATGAGCTGGAGCTTCTTGCCGTCGACCGGAGCAGCGATGCCTTGGAGGTAGCGCGGCGGCACGACCGTCTCGAAGATCAGCCACCCGACGGCCTGCTGGCCCTGGTTCTTCTCGTCGTTGACGAGCACCAGGCTGTCCATGCGCAGCCCGTCTTTGTTGTTCTGGTAGGCAGCCATCGCAGCCGCGCGGTCGGGGTACGTCCTACCCGACGCTGAGCCGCGGCGGGTGAGTGCGAACAGGCCGGTGATGACGTCCTTCTCCAGGTTGAAGGCGACGCTCCGGTCCTTGTCGTAGAAGAGGTTCTTCGACGGCAGGAGGTTGAAGGACTCACGGCGGGCGTCCTCCGTGAGCGGAGCCATGACGGACATGGTGTCGCCGTCGAAATCAGCCCCCAAGGGGTTGATGACCGCGGGAGAGATCTTGATCTCCTTCCCAGCGGTCAGGAACGGCATCGCGGCGAGCACCGAGTAACGGTGCAGCGAGGGTGCGCGGTTGTAGAGCACGGGCCGGGTCTTGAGTTCCTCGTGCAGGGCAGCTCGCGCCATCGGCAGGCGACCCTCGACCGCCTTCACGGCATCGGCCGGCTTCATGCCCAGTTGGGCCAGGCGCCGCACGATCGCAGGCTGGTAGATCTTCCAGGCCATCTCCTCGGGGATCCCGATCTCATCGGGTCCGAGGTTGGCGTCGGGCTCGATCGTCGACCGGCCGGTGTAGTCGTTGCGCCGGCGCGCGAGCTGCCGCTGGAACAGGCCTTCCTTGTTCGACTTCCCCCGGATGACATCGACGAAGCCCTGGAGCTCATTGTCGCGGCGCTCGGTGAGCGGCTTGCCGACACCGATGAGGCCGGCCATGGCGTCGTAGAGCGCAATGCGGGCCTTGGCCATCTCGTTGTTCGGGAGATCGCCGTGCTTCTCCGCGGACTCCAGCGTGCGCTTGGTGAGGATCACGTCGCGGTAGAGGAGGTTGGCGTCAGCGACACGCAGACCACCCTGCTTCATTTCCAGCAGTGGGCGGTACTTCGGTGGCAGGACCGGGACCTTGGAGGTCATGTAGGCATCGAACGGAGCGATGCCCGTTTCTTTCACACCGCGCAGGTAGCGCGTGGCCCGTGCAAACTTGTTGCGGTCAGACCCGACGGCGGTCTTCGTCTTCTGCTTCATCTCCGCGAGGCGCTTGTCGACATCGAAGCTCAACAGGTGACGGAACCCGTCTTCGCCGGTGACCGTGTTGGCCGTCGGTTCATCAAAGAACTTGCCACTCTTCGGTTCGTAATGGCGGGTCTGGCCGACCAGGCCAAGGAAGTCCGCACCCTTGATCCCGGTGACGTCGCGGATGACCTTCTCGTAGAGCGGGTGCGGGATCTTGCGGCCGATGTCGATATGGCTCCAGGACGAACCATACACGCCGCCGGTGATCTTCTTGTCGAAGATGCCGTCGTCTTCCTCGGCGAGGTCCTTGCCGCGGACAATCGTGGCGTCCGTGATCTCGCCATTTGAGCGAGCCAGGGTCGACGCATCCGTCATCGGCAGGTAGTGCAGCATGTTCCCGCGCTGCGCCGTATCGACGCCCGAAGCATGCAGGAAGGCACGGAACTTCTCGAACACGAACGGCACCTTAGGTGGCGGTGGTGTCTCGCCGGCCTGGTAGGCCTGCCAGTAGTCGTCGTTCTTGGTGCCACGGATCCCGAAGCTCTCACCGAGGATGGCGTGGGCATTGTGCCCAAGCAGCGCATAGGTGGTCAGCTGGTCGAACGACTGGCCGCCCTTGCCCTTGCCCGACGTGGGGGTCTCGTCCAGGGTGTAGCCGTCGCGGGTCCGCGCGCTGAACTTCTTGCGCACCAGGTGGTCGAGTTTGAGCACGTAATTGTAGCCGGTGGCGACGGGGTTCTCCGTCTTCCGTCCCGTCTCGGGATCGAAGAGGATCTCCTCGTGCGGCATCCCGTGCTTCTTGAGCAGCTCGTTCACCTTGCTCGCATGGTCGACACCGTCGAAGTTGGCGACTTCATACTTCACACCAGCGTCGCGCGCCAGTTTGCCGATGGCCTGCTCGATCGTCTGCGATGGGTTGATGCGGCCCGCGACGCCGTGCGGGTTGAAGATGACCTCGATGTGCCGGTCCTTCGCGTCGCGCGGCATCTTGTCGTCAGCGACAACGGCAGAGATGGTGCCCTTGGCGGCGGACGACATCGAGAGCTTGTCGCCAACGCGGATAGGCTCCGCTGTCTTGACGTGCACTTCGATCTTCTTGCCCGAGCGCACCACGCGGTAGACTTCACCCTCGAAATCCTCGTCCCACTTCACCGACGCATCGACGTAGGGACGCATGAGCATCTTGTGGATCGCGCCCAGGTTCTTCGCTGAGCGGTCGAGCTCGTTGAACTCGCGCTTACGGACCGCGGCGATGAGTACATCACCCGGGTGGATCTTCGAGCCGATCGCGATGACGCCATCCTTCAGCTTCGCCAGGTTGGCGCCGGTGATCTGCGTGGGGAACTGGGCCATGAACAGCTTGGCGTCGACCTGGGTGAGATCGTCGGGGTCGAGCTCAAGCCGGTGCGTGTGGTCGGATGCGAGCTTGTGGGCTGCGCTCTCGCTGATGACGATCGCGTCCTCGAAATTCGTCGCGTTCTTCCACGGGGTGTAGGCCGAGCGCAGGTTGACACCCAGCGCCAGGCTCCCATCGCGGGTGTAGTTGGAGTCAGCGAGGAGGTCACCCTTGGCCACCGTGTCGCCGACCTTGACCACGGCAGTGTGGTGCAGTGCGACTTTCGCCTGCATCGGGTACCGGTTGAAGATCTCGTGCTTCTCGTCGCCGATCCAGATCGCGTCGTCGGTGACCTTGGTCACCTTGCCGGCGACACGGGCACGCACGACGAACGGGCGGGCGAGTTCGCTGAGGACATCCTTGCCCTCGCTGGTGGTAAGATGGAAGAGTGGCTTCTCACGCTCGAGGAGCGGCAGCGCCTGGGTCAGGTGCTTACCTGCCATCATGCCGCGGTTCGCGTGGGTATTGCTGAACAGCAGTGCGGCATTCGAGGTGTGGTCAAACGTCGAAGTGCCCGAGGGGATGACATACTTGACGCGGCTCGGCAGGACCTCGGCGATCGAGCCGTTCACGTTCGCGCGAACCAGGGTGGCGGGGCCACCTTCGTAGGGGTCGATGGGCTTGCCCGTCTTGCGATCCCAATACTCCGGGTAGCTGACGACCGTGTCGTTGGCGTCTTCGATCGACAGCATGACCCGCCGGTTGAAATCGACCTGTCCACCGGTCACCACGTAGAACGGTGCCTTGATCGTGTTCCCTTCCTTGATGACGTTGCTCGCGGCGTGCACCGCGATGCCGATATTCGCACCTTCCGCGGTATGGACACTGTCGACGAAATTCGTCGCACCAGGGCGGAACAACCGGCTCGTCACCTGCACGGCGTGGTCGCTCTGGATGCCACCGTCGCCGAGGATGGTCATCTTCGACCGCTCGGAGAGGATCGCGAGCGGGTTGGCTGCTTCCGCCGTATGCGCCAGGCCACCGGGGATACCCAGGCTGCCACCGAAGAAACCGGAGGTGGCAGGTGAAACCCAACCAGCCCCGAAGGCGTCGCCGAGCGTGGCATCCGGGCGGGTGAGCTTCTTGAGCGCCTTGCGCTTGAGCAGACGCCCGACCTTGACCACACGTTCAGACATGAGGTCCTCAAGGCCGTGGGCGGTCTTGAATTCAGGGGCGTCGCGGTCGTCGGGATCAGCGTCCCCGCGCTGAACCTCGAGGATACGGCGCGACGCGTGCAGCAGCAGGTCGGGGCCCATGACATCGATCGGCTGGCCGAGGGTCTTCCGGGTGACGTAGGGGTCAACCGTCTTGGTCGCCATCCACTGCTTGATCGCAGCGATCTTGGTCGTGGTATCGACACCCTCGAGCTTGGCATCCGGTTTGATGATGCCGCCCTTGAGCAGGTCGCGGTTCTGCTTCAGGTGGAACACCGACTGGAACAGCTTGTCCACGTCCTTGTCCGCGGACGTGCTCTTGTTGGCCTCGAGCAGCTCCCGGGCACGGCGATCACCACCGAGCATCTGGACGATCTGGTCGTCGCTGGTCCCCAGCGTACGCAGGATGGGGTAGAGGTCGACGTTGGTGGTCCCGTGGCTGAGCTTCAGCTTGCCGCGCGCCGGGTCCATCCACACCGTCATCGTCGCGCCCTTCATGGGGATGAAGGACTCGAACTCGCCGTTCGACATCTCGCGGGTATAGACGCCCGGCTTGAGGCGGGTCTGGGCCAGGGGGAAGAACCAATCGTTACCGCCGGCGAGGACGGTGCCGAGGTTGGTCACCAGGGGGAGCTTGCCGATCTTCAGCTTCTGGCGGGTCTGGACCTTCTTGCCGTCGCGCCACAGCTCGAGGTCGGCGAAGAGGGTGTCGCCGAGGTCACCGCCGTGTTCCCGGGCATGCTGCTGGTCATTGAGCTTGGAGGGATCGAACGCGCCGTCGCTGTAGACCCGGTTGGCCCGGACTTCGACTTTGCCGTCTTCCGTCTTGAGCGGGAAGAGCCCCAGGATCGCGGCTGGGACCTTGTCCCGGAGTCCGGTGTTCAGTGCCTCGATGCGGCTCGTCGACATGGGCCCCAGGGTAAGGGGGCCCGGACGACCTACAACCCGACCCGCGTGTACGGTGCGATCTTCGCTGCCTCCGCCTTGCGTCGGACTGATTCCGCCGTGAGCCGGTCATCCCGGGTCCGGATGAGGGCTTTCTTGGTGGTCTGGTCGGCCTTAGCGATCCGCTCGTTGTCCGCTCGGGTCTGGGTGGCACTGGCCTGGTCTTCGGTCATCCGGCGCTGGTTGGCCCGGTTCTGGGTCTCCAGGTTGCAGAGCTCGGACAGGTCGACCGAGGTCAACTTCTGGAGCGACTGGATGAGGTCCAGGAACGACTGCAGTCGCCGGTTGTTGCTGACCTTGTTCGCTGCCCGGGGGAGGTCGTCCAGGGTGCCCATGGTGATCGCCCGGGCCGACTCGAGGTCGCGCTCCGCGTGGAAGCGGATGGCCGCCGCACGGGCTGCTGCAGCGAGGAAGGGGTTGCCCTCACACTGCAGGAGCAGGCACTGGAGCGCGGCCAGGACCTCGTCGTAGGCGTTGGTGCCCCCGGCGGTGACCTGCATCTTCCTGATGTCGAGAGCGGAGACCGCGTCGCCGAAGGCCGGCAGTCGACGGGCGATGGACACGATGTTCGCCGCCGCGGCAGCGATCTTGGTGCCGAGCAGCCCACCTGAGATGTAACGGAGCAGGGCGTTGAGCTGACCATCGAGGCAGAGCAGCCACTTCTCCTGGACGGCGACCGCCCCAGTCAGGTCCCGCGACCGCGCCGTGATCTCGGTGTTGTCCCGGGAGATACCAGCGAGGCGAGCCTCGCTCGCCTTCAGCAGCGCCTGGACGGCGTCGTTGACCTGACCGGCACTGGAGACGTAGCCGCAGGTGGTCGTGATGTGCTGGGTGAACTCCCGCAGCCGCTGGATGAGGACGTCGTTGCCCTCGAGGATCAGCTTGATGCCGGTGTAGAGGCGTTGAGCCTGGCCCATGGCGAAGCACAGGCCGCTGAGCGTGGCGTAGCAGGAGGCCTGGGTACCGGCGTAGGACGCGATGTCGCTGCCGCCGGCTACGGCGGTTCGGGCACCCGGCACGGTGGGGTCGCTGTTGCCCGACGCGGCAGTCGGTCGGCGCAGGACATCAGCGGTAGCGGTGAGGCCCTCGACCTTCGCCATCTCGGTCTCGAACTTCAGGCCGACGGCGTCACCTTCCAGTTGAGCACGCACGACCGCGATCTGCCGTCGGAGGATGGTGATGACCACACCGAGAACGTCGGCGATATGCAGGCCGGTGAAGGTATCGAGCGACGTGAAGAAATCGCCGAGGTTGCGCGCGAAGGTGACGACAGGCACATCAGCCGTCTGCACCATTGTGTTCAGGCGGATGAGCTTGACCGTCTCGAGCCGGTACCGCGGGTCCGGCATGAACTGGAAGGTCTTGAGGACATTGAATTGGAGGTCGCTCAACCCGTACAGGTTCTTGAGGTGGGCGAGGGTGTCCGTGCCCAGCTTGCCCGTGAACATAGTCTCTTTGGCCTGGCAGACTTTGGTCGTGGCCTGCGAGAACTCCGCACGGGAGAAGGTATGGGCTGACGCCAGATCGCCAGCCACACGGCGGAGGTGGCCCTCGGCCTGGCACAGGAGATCCGTTACCGCAGCGTTCGGGAGGCTAGGGATGAGCGACGGCGGCAACGCCGATGCCTGTTCGACCAGCGCAGCAGTCGACAGCTTCAGGCGTCGGAGGTAGCCGAGCTCAGCCTGGAGCGCAGGGATGGTCTCACCGAGCCCATAGAGGATCAGGCCGCTGGTGTTGATCGCCCGCTTCTCCGGATCGAACAGCAGGTCCTTGAGCAGCAAGTTGACCTGCTGGCCGATGCGGGTGAAGGTTCCTGTCTCCTGGCCGGCGCTCGGTTCGTTCCAGAACAGCTTTACAGTCTGGTTTACACCGACGGCAAGGGTGTTGAACTCCGCAGCCATCAAGGCTTCGATCGGGTTCAGGAAGGCGCGTCCCATCTGACGACCCCAGGCAGCCACCTGGGTCTCGACCTCCACCCCGCCATCCACCTGACCCGGCTCCGGAACAAAGAGAGCCTTGGCCGCGGACCCGGCCTCACGGAACGGGTCCGCGAGCAGGTCGAGGGTGAAGTCACTGCCACGTGAGGCCGTGACGCCGGCGCTCTGCGCCCGGGCCAGACCTGCAGCGAGACGGGCGAGACACGCAGCGACCCCTGGGCCCGGTGTGGCCTGCCCGTCAAACGTCGAGCCAAGCAGCTCGTCGATGAGCGGACGGACATCCTGATTCACGGCGTCCAGGGAACGGTTGATGCCTTCACCATCGAGTGCGGAGAGGTCCATGGGTCAGCCGTGCAGGTAGGGGGAGAGCTTGGTGCCGATCGACTCCTTGATCGCGCTCACGCGCGAGGGGGCGACGCTGAGCCTCTTTGCGATGGCACCCGGGTCGAGCTTGGGTTGGCCATGCGCACCGAGCAGGTAATCGAAGACGGTCTTCTCCTGGTCGGTCAGTGAGTAGTACCCCATCATCGTCCGCTCGTAGGCAGGGTCGTGGGCGATCGCCTCGAGCCCGTCCTCGTCCTCGAATGCACTGTCGAGGAGGTCCTTGCGCAGCGACTTCCGCAGCCGGGTGACATGCGAGACCGGCAGGGCCAGGTGATCGGCCAGCTCTTCGGTCGTGGCGTCACGGCCGAAGCGATCGCGGAGATCGGTGTTGGCGCGGTTGAACACACCGATCTGGCGCACCTGGGCTTCTGGCAGCCGGCCCACGTTCTGGTAGGTGGCGACGAAGCGGTAGAGGCGCTGCCGGACCATCGTGCTGACGTAGCTGGCGAGCGACATGCCCTTCGCTTTGTCCCACTCCTTGAGCGCCTGAACAGCGACACGCTTGCCCTCGAGCTCCAGCGTCGCACCAGGCAGGGGCGCCGCGCGGTAGGTACCGACGGCTGCCTGGATGGCGCCGTTGAGTTGCCCGAGCAGGGCCTCGAGCTTCTGGTCCCGGTTAAAGCCAGGTGCCGCATCGCGCCACTCTTGCAGGAGCTGCTCGTCGCGGTTCTTGATGTCGAAGCTGAACGTGGGAACAACCATTAGGGGCTCTCCATCGGGACGGTCTGCCCTGCCAACTGGTGCGTGCAGTCGGTGAGGAATTCAATCTTCCCGTCGCGGATGAACAGGTGACAGCAGGTAGGGCCGTCAGCGTTGCCGCTGGTGATTTTAATAGACGGAGCGACGGTCGGGCAGGTCGGGTCCCCGTTCCACGTCCAGCACGGCCGGTCACCACGCACACGAACCCAGTGTCTGCACGCGCAACCAGGACAGAAGAAGAGATAGACCTCCTGTGTGGCGTCGGAGGTCAGCAGCTCGAACAGGGGCGCGGTAACCATCGGCTCACGTTCCAGGCAGGGGTGGGGCGAGCGGCCCGGCCGGGCTGGGCTGGACCGGCGTGTGTGCGTCGTTGGTGATCATCCGCTTGATCGCCGTCTGGATCATACGAGCGACCTCCTGGCGTTCATTTGAAATGCGCGTGCCCGCCGGACCAGGCGAGAGCTTGAACATACCGTAGAGGTGACTGGCGCTTTGGTCGTCGTCCGCCACATCGTCGACGGAGCGATCAAGCTGCATCCCGAACGGGTTGCCAAAGAGGCGCACACCCTCGTTCGCATTCGGGTTGAAGAGCAGCTCGGGGGGTGTGAGGTCGAGCCGGCCGATGTCGTCAAACGACCCGAGCACGGACAACCCATGGAACTCGATGTAGTCGCGAAGCGACGTCCCGTCACGGTACTGGAACCGGGCCATGGCCTTCGACGGATCGGCGCCCATCCGCAGCATGTCGGCACGGGTGAGGTTGGTGACGCGGGACGGGAGCAGGGCACCGGTGTCGCCGCGGTAGACCGGGACAGATACGGTTTCACCAACGAAGCGATCCATGTCCACCTGGGTCGGCAGCACGGAGTTTGCTGCACCGTCAACCGGTTGGATCTCGATCGCTTTCGCCGTTGCGGCTGCGGATTGGCGCTCGGTCGGTGCCGACTCGGCGACGTAGTCGTTGTTGCCGAGGATGCGACTGTAGGTGGCGAGGATCTTGTCGGGGTGGAATAGATCGTTGAGCCAGGCCGCGAGCGGCGGCGTGCGGTTACGCCCCTCGATCGCGAAGGCCTCGCGCACATGGGACAGTGTGACCTGAGTCGTGGCGCCACCCTCCGCGGTGATGCTGTGCGACACGGACGCGATGAAGGCGTGGAACGAGGCGTCGCCATCCTCGACGACACCCGTGAAGCCGGGCACCAAGTAGGGAAGGAACCCACAGGTCAGGTTGCGCACGGCCACGCGCCCGCGCTCCACGCTCCAGTGGTGGCGTGTGATGCTATCGATGAGGACATCGAGTGGGATCTGGCTAGGGTTGCCCGCTGTGATCTTCTCGAAGGGGAAGTGGGCGGTGACGGCAATGACACCTCGCCTCATCTCTTCATAGGAGAACATTCCATGGGTTGTGTTGAGGACCGTGGGTGCACCCGTCTTGCCGGCTTCGGGCAACACGTTGATGACATTGAAGAGATCATTGGCGACGTAGAACTTCGGCACTCCGGTATCGGCGACCGTCGACTGAAGCCGCATGACCACACGCGTCGGCGCGTTCATGTAATCGATGACACCCTGACCAGCCATGATCTGATCGTCGAAGATGACGTTGCACGCCGGCGGGATCGTGTCGTAGAGCATCGGCAGGAACATGAGTTCCGGGATCACCGGACCGGCATCTGTCGTGTAATAGGGCGGGCAGGGAATGGGGACCTGATGGTACATCGCCATCGCCTGGTACGCGTTCAGGATCGTCGCGATCGACGTGTCGGCCTTCACGTTGAAGCTGTTGTACCCGTTCTGCAGGACGTTGAGATACGTGTCGAGGTCGACCACTTTCTCGATCTGCTGATCCTCGAAGGTCATCATCTTGTCGAGTCCGCGACGGGCCTGCAGGTAGAACGCCTCGACGGGGATCTGCGCCGTCATCGCCTTCACCAGGCGCTGGAACATGGCATCAACGCGCCGCCCCTGTGTTTTCTGCAGCAGGCCATTGAGTGAGAACGGCTGCAGGTCAGTGCGCATGTCCGGGGCCGCGAGCAGCAGCTGGCCATTAGCCTTCGCCCCCAACAGGTAGGCCATCGAATCCGGGGCAGCACCGGTGCTGTTCGGGTCATACACCGAGGCCAGCGTGGCGTGCGTCGCGGTCGACCAGTAGCCGTGGAGGCCACGGCAGTGGAGCGTGCGCGACCGCTGCCCCGTCGACGCCCGTGACCACGCCACCGCCACCGTCTCACCCTCACACAGCAGGCGCCAGTGCAGCGCGACGGGATCGGAGAAGAAGACAACGACGTGCGACCGCTCAGGGAGACGTGCCCATTCCGGCACGGGCGCAACGTCGACGCTGAACGTGACCGAGCTCCCGGGCGCGAAGGTGCAGGACACGGCGCGCGGGTCGAAGCGGACACCGTTGATGTACACCACGAGACGAAGCGGAGCGGCCATGGGTCAGGTCCCGAACGGGAAGGGGGCCGGGCTGACGAACCCCGGCTCGGAGAAGGTGGCGGTGATCCTGGTGGTCTGGAGCAGCCGCCGGAGCCGGGGGACGACAGAAAGCAATCTGTCGTCGAGGGGCAGCGCGTGAAGGGCAAACAGCTGCCGGTCGAGGGTCGCGCGGTGGATCAGGTACTCGACCGGGACCAGGTCGTAGTTTGACCGGAGAGAAACCGGGAAGACGAGCTTGGTGCCCTTGAGGGTCGAGAAGCTGAGACCCGTCCCCAGCGTGATCGTCATCATCCGCGCCAGCGTGTCGGCAGCGGCGACGGCAGCGACCGGGTCCAGCGTCAGGAGCGGTGAACCTTCGCGGATCGCGAAGTTGAATGTGACGTTTCCCGCAGCGTCAACTGAGGGCACGTGGGCACGTACCAGCGCATCGGCCAATGCCGGGGGGCTGAGCGCGACAACAAAGGAGGCCGGCTTCAGTGTCGCCGGAACCGTGAACCCGGGGATCGTCAGCGCGGCGGCAAGGTCGACACGGAGCGCTGAGGCCAGCATGAACGGATTGGTCCGCGCACCAAAGGTGACGTCACCGAGCACCGTACCATAGGTGAAGGTCACCAGGGTCTTGAAGACCACGGTACCCGGCGGTGAACCACCGGGTGTGGTTTCGAGCGTGGTGACCATCCGCACCGAGTTGGCGCGCTTGGCCAGGCTCACGTCGGCCAGATAGGTGGCGAGCCGACCGTCGGTGAGCGCCGGCGACCCGGCGGCTTCCAGCGATTTGCCGTTGGGTGGGGTCACGACCAGCTGGGCCTTCAGCAGGCTGTCGGCGTCGAGCGGAGTGCCGCCCGTGTCACGGAGCACGAACGACCAGAACAGCTGCATCTGGTTTGAGCCGGCGAGGAAGACCCCGAGGGGTGACGCCTTCGCCAGCTCACCGGCGGTGAGGCCGATCGTGAAGCCTGGGGTGGGTGTGGTCACCGCCTGGTTGGTGCCGATCAGCTTGGCCGCGGCGAACGTGACTTCGTTCCCACCGCGGATACTGATCTGCACACGCAGCTGCACCGGGCGACCGATGCGCGGCTTGATCGTGCTGACCAACACGGCGATGTGGCGCTCGGTGTCATCGACCGGGATCCCGAGGGTGGCCCGGAGCTGGGCCAGGCTGTGGACCTTGAAACCGAGCGGGGTCGTGCCCAGGGCCGGCGTGCTGTGACTGAGCTGCTCGCCTGTTGCCCCGGTGACATGGAGGCCGCGGACCGGGTGACCGTCCGCTGTCGTCGTCACAACCTCAACGGGCTGCGCGACGTTTGTGACCTGGAGCAGCAGGTTGGGTCGGGTGAAACCCTGGGGCTGGAGGTTGGACCCCGAAATATCGTCGTTGATGGCCAGGGCGACGCTGGACGCGAAACTCGCACCACCGTCCACTGAGAGGGCGAGCTCGGTCTTACCCTTGACGAGATCCAGCTCGGCGATGGCCAGCTTGGGGTTGACCTTGGCCACACCCTTGCCGGTGCTCCGGAACACCGACAGCAGCTGCAGCGCACCGGGGTCGACCCGCGCGTTACGGCGATTGAAGGCGACCATGCTCATCGTGAACTGAACGAAGTGCTCAGTGCTGGACTCGCGCCCGATGTTGAGCGTGGTGACCCAGCCCTCGTAGATGTCGCCGTCGACGATGATGCGGGTGAACCGGCTCAAGTTGGCCTGCACCGACGCGCGCATGTACTGATCATAGAACACGCGCAGGAGCGCCGACTGCGTGACGTGGTGGGTGGCGCGAACCGTGTCCTGGTAATTGACCGGCGAGGAACGGCAGAACCCCGAGAAGGTGTACTTCCGCATGAAGCGCCCGGAAGCGAAGACGTGCGGGTGACCGAAGGTCTCCACAACCTCGAGCTTTTCCGCGTCCTGCTCCTGCACACCCGAGAGGATGAAATCGCGGAACGAGCCGATGATCTGCCGACTGTCGTCGACCGTGTCGCCGGCGGTTGCCGTGGCCATGCGGACGACCTGGATCACCGGGGCATTCGCCTCTTCGTCCTGGAACAGGGCACCAGCACGACGGGCCAGGGCCCGGCCCTGCCGGGCAAGGTCAGTCCCGGCAAGCTGGGTGAGGGTGGCCGACTTGGCGACCACCGCGCGGGCCGTGGTGAACGCCCGCGAGCTGCTGACAACCGAGGCGAGGCGGATACCTGCCGCGAAGATGTTGTTCGTCATGAGCGCGTCCTCGTCGGCTGGTTGGTGAGGTCTTCAGCAGCCCCGGGGAGGCCGGGATCCTCACCGAACTCGGGGCGCTTGCCAGCGTTGGGTCCGACCACCGGCCCACCAAGGTCGATGGTCTCCACCAGTGTCTTGGCTACCTCCGATGGCGTCCGGTACAGCTCGGCGAGCTGCATGGCGATGTTCAGCGTCTCGTGGTACTGCTGGGTCATGGGCCGCAGGGTGACCGCGAGCCCCTGCTCTGCCTGCACCTGCAGCGGGACGCCACCCCGGCCCTGTTTGGCACGGTCGGCTGCCAGGAGCCGGCGAGCGTCCTCCCGTGCGACCGCGGCACGGCGCTGGCGCTGGACGTCTTCCTTGGAGACCGGGCGCCCGGGGGGATCGGTCTCCACATGGCCGTCCGCGTAGACGTAGGCGGTGTAGGCCCCGAGGAAGTCGGTGCGGTTCTCTTGCCGAACGAAGGTCTCAGCCACGGTCAGACCTCCACGTTCAGGGTGCCGGTGAAGAACCGCTCAGCACAGAACGCATTGAGCGACTGCGAGTATGGGGTGTTGGCAGGGAGGAGCGGGACAGTCACTGAGCCCTGCTCGGCCGGCGGCGTCAGGGTCGTCGGACGACCGACGCCGGCGATCTTGGACATGACGGAGCTGATGTAGCCGGCGACCTGGCTGGGGCGCGACATCTGCCCGAATTCCTCGCGTGTCGGGAGCATCTGGGTCGGCATGTAGCTGAAGGCCCGGAGGTCGGCGTACTGCTGATCGAGCTGTGCGTCGGTCGGGTCCGGTTTGGTCGTCTGGGTCAGGTGGGTGCGGATGAGGTCGAACACCCCGGCCTCGTGCATATGGGCCACCCGCGCCGCACGGGTCGCGGCGTAGCTGCCGGTCATCTGCTTGGTCGTGACAGCAGGGGTGTCGACCACGACCGGAGCGACGTCGCCACCCAGGTTGGTGAGCACCCGCGGCCGCACCGGGGGCAGGAGCGTGCCAGGGAGCGACGCCGCTGCGATCGGCGTGACGAAGTGGGACGGTCGACTGACCAGCACGTTGGAGTTGAACAGCTCACCCTGGGCATTGAACGGTGACGACTGCTGGTTGAGGGGATTCGGGTCGGCCATGGCGTCAGCCCTTCGTGGTGGTGAAGCGGTCCGCCGTCCAGGCTGGGTCGCGGTCTGGTTTCGTCGGTAGCTTCGCGCCGGTGTGCACGGCGTAGGTGGCACGGAGAGCCTCGGCGAGCAACTCGAGCACGCGTGCCTCTGGCCCCGAGATCATTCTTTGGTTTTCTGGATATCTGCCCAGAGCTTCTGGAGGATCAGCGACGCATTCGTCAGCGCCTCGGACCGCTTCTGTTCACTGTCAGCCCGCTCCTCTTTGGAGAGCTGGGTGATATTGAGTTCCTTGTTGGCGAGCACCCGGTTCAGCTCGGTCCGGCTCCCACCAACGGCAGCCTTCACCCGTTGGTATTCGGCAGGGTTGCTCCCGAAGAACTGGGTGATGATGTCGCTCTCCGAGAGCGAGGCGATGTTCCGGCTGGCGAAGCCGCCGATCGCGCCACCAGTCATCGCGGCCGCCTTGCGGATCGACTCCCCATCCGAGCCACCGCTGCCGGCCAGCGCGAGCATGAGCTCGTGACCGGACATCTTCCCGAGCGATTCCTTCACCTGCTTGGCGTGCCGTGGGTCGAGCTGGTCGAGACCGACAGCGGTCTCCAGGCCACGCGCCAGTGCACGGGACGTCACCTGCAGCTGACGATCGTTGGCCCGCGACGCCTGGTCCTTGCTCTCACCCAGCAACATCGCCGCGAGGCCTTCAAGGTCCGTGCCGCTGTTGCCCTTGATGTTCGCCGTGAGGGCAGTGAAGCCTTCCTTCCCCAGACCGAGCGACGCCAGGCCCTGGCGGGCCAGTGCCACCTTCTGGGGGCTCCCGCTGCGGACCGCGGTGATGTATTCCGACAGACCGGCCTTGGCCTGGCTCGTCGCGAACGAGAAGTCAGACCCATCTTCGGCGTAGACGTTGTCGTTCCACCCGGCACCGAGGAGATCCTTGACCGCGGACGTCTGCCCCGCACTGAGCCGGGCACCCGAGTGGTACGTGTCCATCAGGGTCGGTGCACCACCGACGGCAAGAGCGGCATCGGCGACGTCCTGGACACCCAACCCGTGTTTCGCCGCGATCCGGGTGAGCTGGTCGGCCCGACGGGTCGACGTCGTCGCCGTCAGCGAGTCCTGGTCGTTGATCAGGGCACGGAACTCATCATCGCCCGACAGGAGTCCGAGGTGCTGCTTGCCCCGTACCCCGCTGGCTGTCTTGACCGCCATCGAGGCCGCGATGTAGGCTTCCGCGTTGGCGACTTCAGCGTTGGAGCCGCTGCGCCCGGACATGAAGACTGCCGCTGCCCCACCGGCGAGGGTGGCGCCTGCCATGGTACCCAGGACGGGCGACACGAACGACCCGGCAAAGCCGCCAACCAAAGTAGCCGTCCCGACAACGCCGGCAGTGGCGAACCCACGCCAGGCACCGACACCTGTGTCGGCGAACCGCAGCGTCCCTTGCTGCGCGGCCGCCGGGTTGCCGAGCATGGCGGCTTCCCACCCAGCATCGGAGACCGTGTCCTCCAGGGTCCCGGCCCGGATGGCTCGGCCGTCTGCGTCGTAGCGGCTACCCCTGCCAAAGTAGCCGCCGTGCCCGGAGGCCAGCGCACGGACGCTGCTGCGGTACCACCCACCGGTCGTCGCCCCGACCACCGCACCCAGCTTGCGCATGTCACCGACCGCACTCTCGTTGAGGTACTGTGCGTCGGCGGTGAGCGCGTCCTCCGAACGCAACATGTCCAGCTCGGCGGCGTGCTCCGCACGATAGGCTACGCGGCGACCGCGGCGACCACGGGACCGCGCGTAGGCGAGGCCGCCGGCGTTACCCATCGTGTTGCGCGACATCGTGTACATCGCGCCTTGGGCGTCATCGGAGTCGAGATCAGTGATACCGAGCAGACCGAGTTGCTGATCGACGTACGAGTCGTAGAGCGCCCGGGTACCCGCGCCGGAGATCTTCGAGAGTTTGTCGAGACGCCCGGCTTCCTGGTTCATCATCCCGAAGACGCTGCCGCCCTTGGCGAGACCGGCGTACATCCGGTCGAGGTGGTCACCCGACCCACCACCGGCGAGTGCGAGAAAGCCGGCGTTCGACGACAAGAACTGCTGCATGCCGCCGGTCATCGCGGCTTCAATACCCTGTGCCCCACCACCGGCGGCGAGAACCTCAGTCGAGAGGATGCCGTCACGCGACATCCCACGGACCGTCATCATGTTCGAGGTCGCCAGGCCCATCGACGCGCGAGCGCCAATGCCCATGGACAGGCCACGATCGATGGCCGTGCGTACGGTCGACGTCATCTCACCCGGGGTGATACCGGCGACGCGTGCACTGGCACTCATCTGGGTGAGCATGCGCGACTGCTCAGCAACGTCGGCAACACCGAACTGACGGAGCGCACCCATCGACTTCGAGACTTCCTCGACGGACATCCGCATCGTGCGGGTGAGGTCCGCTGTCGCGTCCTTCAACTCCTTGAACTTCGAGAGGAACTCGGAGGTCGAGCGCACGAAGTCGAATTGACCCGACTGGATGCCCGTCGACGCGACCGCGTTGTAGTCCCGGCCCGACATCCGCATGTCGGTGGCTGCCTGCAACTGGATGGAGGTGGCGAGCCCATAGGCCCCGTGCATCCCCATACCCATACCGAGCGGCCCGACCCCGGTGTCACCAGCACGCATGAAGCGACCAGAGGCAGCGAAGATCTCAGACGCCAGGCTTGAGCTGCGGCCGGCGAAACCCCCCGCGACCAACCCAGGGAAGAAGCCAGCGGCGCGACGGTTCAGGCTATCCGCCGACAGGTCCTGGAACTCAGACTGGGTGAGTGTGTTCGGCGACCGCTGCAGGCCCATGGACGCCGCAATGTCACTGGTCAGCGACGACTTGAACACCGGCGAGTAGGCGTTGGTCCAACCGAAGGTGCCCCATTCACCGGCGAGCGCACGGTCAGCCTGGAGCTGGGCCTGCACAAACGTCGAGGTGGGCCGGGCGACAGCCGCACCGCCGGCGCCCGGCATGTTCGCGCTCTGCTGCCGACCGGATCGGAGCTCATCGCGGATCTCACGCAGCAGCTCCTGCTGCTGGACCAGGTACGACATCGACGGGTCAACCATGGTGGATGATCATGTCCTGACCCCGGCGCGGGTCACGCGTCGTCGCGCCGCCGGGGGTGGACACTGCCCTTCGGGACCGGCCTCTGGTACTTGGGTGGGAGCACGATCTGGTCGGCTGGGATCATCGGCATGGCGGCCACCTGGGCGGTCCGGTGCTCTCGGGCGGTGTCCTCGGCCTGCTTGATGTCCTCCCCGACCGGGAGGGCCAGCTCGAAGTAGCGCTTGGCGACATCGGCCGCTTTGTCGGGGGCGAGGGTGGCCGTCAGCAGCGCCTTGGTCTCCATGGCAGAGATCAGGAGGCGGCGGCGGTAGACCGCGAACTTGAGTTGCTCGTGTGGCGAGGACGAGAAGGGATCGACCCCGTCGATCTGGGCGTTCACCGGGAACCAGACCGAGGGATCGCCTAGAAGTTTCCCAGTTCGATCTCCAGGACGATGTTGAGCCACATCTCCAGAGCTGTGCATTCGTCCGCGAGGCGACGAAGCAGTTGATCCGGCAGCCCGCGCAGCGCTTCAAGGCGCACCGCGACCGACAGCTTGGTGAGCTCTTTCCGGCCAGGGGTCGCATTGGTGGCACCGATCAGTTCCACCGCCGCGACGAAGGCGAGGAGCTGCGCTTCGTAGTTCGTGACCGGACCGATATTGACCTTGGCCAGGTTCAGCGGCTCGGCGATGAAGCTGTCTCTTATACACATCTGACGCTGCCGACGAATAGAGAGGTGTAGATCTCGGT
>ENA-ORBV01002789-ORBV01002789.1-microbial-mat-metagenome-genome-assembly--contig:-NODE-2789-length-36319-cov-13.891811_pt1 | contig 36319 bp, 38 predicted proteins | sample MGYA00237777_ERZ505514 | MGnify/ENA primary metagenome ERZ505514 (study PRJEB26160, sample SAMN06269048) | microbial mat metagenome | isolation source: Oligotrophic lake microbial mat | place... | reverse complement strand
ACCACAATAGCGAACGAACCATGAAGACCCTGTCTGCGGCGCAAGCCAACCACCAGTCCATGATTGAACGCATCCCCGAACTGGTAAATGACGACCCGGCCATCGTGCGCTGGGGGCGGCACATGAATGAGACTTTCATGGTCGAGGTCGGCGCACAGCAGTACCTGTTGACGGTGCGCGAGGGGCGCGTCGATTCGGTGAGCAAAGGCCCATTCGTCATGCGCCCGTGGCGCTTCGCGATCCGCGCAAAGTCCGAATGCTGGGAGAAGTTCTGGCAGAAGGTGCCGGCGCCGGGCTGGCACGACCTGTTCGCGCTGCTGCGCCGGGGCGATGTCGTGTTCGAAGGCGACCAGCGCATTCTGATGGCCCACCTTATGTATCTTAAGCTGGTGCTGGCCGCGCCGCGGAGGCTGGCCGCATGAGCGCCCGCCTCGAGGCAATCACCGGCCGCTACGCGCACATCGAGATCGAGGGCAAGACGCATCGTCTTTATTTCGAGGAGGCCGGCCAGGGCATCCCGCTCGTCTGCCTGCATACCGCCGGGTCGGACGGCCGCCAGTTTCGCGCGGTGCTCAACGACCCGGAGATCACCCGGCACTACCGCGTCATCGCGTTCGACATGCCCTGGCACGGCAAGTCGTCGCCGCCCGAGGGCTGGCAAGCGCAGGACTACCGGCTCACCACCGGCGCGTACACGCGCCAGATCATGGCGGTCGCGAAAGCCCTCGGCCTGGACCGGCCGGTGGTCATGGGGTGCTCGATCGGCGGGCGCATCGTGCTCAACCTCGCCCTGGAACACGCCGCTGAGTTGCGCGCGCTGATCGGGCTGCAGTCCGCGGCCTTCGTCGAGCGCTATTACGAGTCCGCATGGCTCAACCATGCCGAAGTGCATGGCGGGCAGGCCTGCGGCGCAATCGCCTATGGCCTCATGTCGCCGCTCAGCCCCGACGCGCACCGCTGGGAGACGGTGTGGCATTACATGCAAGGGGGCCCGGGCGTTTTCACCGGCGATCTCTTCTTCTACCAGGTCGAAGGCGATATCCGCGAACGCATCGGCGCGATCGATACCGGCGTCTGCCCTCTCTACATGCTCACCGGCGAGTACGACTACTCCGCCTCGCCCAAGGACACCGAGGCCGCGGCGGCGCGCATCAAGGGTGCGCGGGTGACGATCATGAAAGGCCTCGGGCACTTCCCGATGAGCGAGCACCCGGACGCGTTCCTCGGCTACCTGAGGCCGCTCCTCGAGGAGATCCGCACGAAGGCGGGATGATGGATCGCCACGAATGCGATGTGCTGGTGGCCGGCAGCGGGGCCGGCGGTTTCTCGGCGGCGATCACGGCCGCGCATCAGGGCCTCGACGTGCTGATGGTGGAAAAGGAGCCGCTGTTCGGCGGCACCACGGCGTATTCCGCGGGCGTGATCTGGGTCCCGGTGAGCGAGGCGTCCGTGGCCGCAGGCATTGCCGACTCCGGCGCCGAAGCGCTGCGCTATCTGGAGGCGGAGGTCGGCGCCTTCCTCGACCGGCCCAAGGCGGAGGCTTTCGTCGCAAACGCCGCGCAGATGCTGGCCTTCTTCGAGCGGGAAACGCATGTTCGCTACCTGCTGATGGGGACTTGGTCCGATTACCATCCGGGGCTGCCCGGCGCCTCGCAGGGCGGGCGCTCGCTGCTTCCCCTGCCTTACGACGGACGCGAGCTGGGTGAGTGGTTTCGCAAATTGCGCCCGCCGATCCGCACCATGATGCTGTTCGGCGGCATGTCGGTCAGCCGCGACGACATTCCGCACCTGCTCAATTTCAGCCGCTCGGGCGCGTCGGCCTGGCATGTCGCGAAGCTCCTCGCGCGCTATGTCCGCGACCGCCTGACGTATCCGCGCGGCACTCGTATCGCGAACGGGAATGCGCTGATCGCGCGGCTGGCGAAAAGCGCCTTCGAGAAGCGCGTCGCGCTCTGGCTGGAGAGCCCGCTCGTGCGGCTCACGCAATCGGGCGAGCGCGTCACGGGCGCCATCGTGAAACGCGAAGGAAAGGAGATCGAGGTCGTCGCCCGGCGCGCAGTCGTGCTCGCAAGCGGCGGTTTTCCCGGCAACGCGGAAATGCGCAGCCGCTATTACCGCCACGTCGCCGCCGGCAAGAACCACGTCCCGCTCGCGCCGGCCGGAAATACCGGCGACGGCGCGCGCGCGGCACGCGAAGTGGGCGGCATGCTGCATGTCGAGCAGGACCAGGCCGCCGCGTGGACGCCGGTTTCGCTGGTGCCGCAAGCCGACGGATCGAGCGTGCCCTACCCACACTTCATCGACCGCTGCAAGCCCGGCTACATCGCCGTGGACCGGCGCGGCCGGCGCTTCGCCAACGAGGCCGAGTCGTATCACGATTTCGTGCAGCGCATGTTCGCTGCCTGCGAGGCAGACGACACCGTGGAAGCCTGGCTGGTGTGCGATCACCGGGCGCTGCGACGTTACGGGCTGGGCGTCGTGCCGCCGTCGCCGTTGCCGATCGGCGCGCACCTGGACTCCGGCTACCTGGTCCGCGCGAGTTCGCCCCCGGCGCTCGCCAAGTCGCTCGGCATCGACGCGGCCAGTTTCGAGCGCACGCTCGCGCGTTACAACGAGTTCGCAGCGCGCGGCGAGGACCCCGACTTCGGCAAAGGCACCAACGCCTACCACCGTTTCGGCGGGGATCCGTTGCACAAGCCCAATCCAAACATCGCGCCGATCGTCACCGGGCCGTTCTATGCGGTGCGCCTCGTGCCGGGCGACCTCGGCACCTTCATCGGTCTGGCCACCGACCAGCATGCAAGAGTGCTCGACGTCAACGAGCGGCCGGTGCCGGGACTCTACGCAGTGGGCAACGACCAGGCGAGCGTGATGGGCGGCAAGTATCCGGGAGCCGGGATCACGATCGGTCCGGCGCTCACCTTCGGGTACATCGCCGCGCTGCATATCGCAGGAGGCGGGTGACCGCCGGAACTTCCGATTTGGGTACTTTCAGTTGTCCAACCCCAGCGCCAGGGCGCCTCTCCGGCCAATTGGTGTATCGTTACCGGTACATTCCGCCCCAAGGAGCCCGCATGGCCGCCGATCCCGTCCTCGCATTGCGCAAGCAGACCCTCGCCGCCATCCGGGCGCGGCTGCGGCATTTCGACCTGAAGCAGGGTGAACTCGCCGAGTACCTCGGCCTGTCGCGCTCGCGCCTTCACCAGCTCGTGAACGGCAGCGCGCAGGCGTTCAGCCTCGAGGCGCTGGTCCGCATCGCGCTCAGGACGGGCCTGACGGTCAGGCTCAGCGTGACGCGGCCTTACAGCCAGGACTAGCGGGCCATGCTGGTCCTGCACCACGCCTGGCGCTCGAGCGCATCGCGCCGCGTGCGCCTGTGCCTCGAAGAAAAGGGCCTCGAATACGAAGGCCGCGTGGTCAACCTGGAGGCGATGGAGCACCACTCGCCCGAGTACCTGAAGATCAACCCCAACGGCGTGATCCCCGCGCTGATCCACGACGGCCGGCCGCTGTACGAGAGCGGCACGATCTGCGAGTACCTGGACGAGGTCTTCCCCGACCCGCCGCTCAGCCCGGACAACGCCTATGACCGCGCCTCGATGCGCAACTGGATCCGGCATGTCGACGAACGCATCGGCAACCTCATCATCTTCAACTGGCGGCACCAGCTTCAGAAGGTCGCCGAAAAGTGGACCGACAACGAGCTCGCCGCGCACCTGAAGAAGATCCCGAGCAAGGAAAGGCAGGAGGCGTGGCTGCGCGTCGCGCGGCGGCCCTACACCGAAGAGGAGCGGGCCGGCGCGAGGGCCAAGCTCGTCGAGCTGCTCGACCGCATGGAGGGAACGCTCAAGGAGTCGGCATGGCTGGCGGGATCGCGCTACACGATCGCCGACATCGCCGTCGTGCCTTTCGTGAAGCGCATCGAGGAGGAGATCGCGCCCGGGCAGGTCACTTCGAAATTCCATCCGCGGGTGACCGAATGGTGGACGTCGATCCAGGCACGGCCGGCTTTCGCACACGCCAGGATAGGGCCATTCACCGACCCGTGAGATAGTTCGATCCCGCTATTACTGCCATTTTTTTACCAAACCCTAGCACTGGCGCGGGCTGGCGGGCGAATTGCTGCCATCAGGATCGGCCCAGAAATGGCTTACTTCATCACGTAGACATCGGCCTTCCTCAATTCTTCATGCATTCTGTCTGGCGCCAGATCCAAATCACCGGGCCAAGTGACCGCACCATTGTCCGCGTAAGCCTGGTCGAATAGCGCCGCTTCTCGCAGCGGCGAGAATACGCCGCATCCGCGCGCCAGGAATTGCGCCATATCCACAATTCCCTTGGTGCCATCGGCAAACTTCACTTCCAGTCTGAAATCAGCGAGCGACGGGCACGGGATACAATTCCCCGACGTTTTCGACAGGCGCCACCCCATGACGCAAGTGAGAATCGGCGCCGCCACTGCGGCGCGCATAGAGGAATCGTACGAGCCGAATTTCAACGCGGTGAAGTTCTTCCCCGACTGGGACCCCGCGGTGCTGCAAGAGCACGGCAGCTGGCTCTCCCCCGCGCACTACGACGCGGCCTCCGGATTCCTCAAGCTCAGCGTGCACAGCTGGCTGATCACGATAGGGGGAAAGCGCATCCTCATCGACGCCTGCGTCGGCAACCACAAGCCGCGCGCGGCGCGGCCGATGTGGCACATGCAGGACACCCGCTACCTCGATCGCCTCGCCGCCGCCGGCGCGAAGCCCGAGGACATCGACATGGTGATGTGCACGCACCTGCACGTCGACCACGTCGGCTGGAACACGCGACTGGAGAACGGACGCTGGGTGCCGACTTTCCCGAATGCGCGCTACGTGTTCAGCCGCGAGGACTACAACCACTACCTCGCGGTGGACCTCGATCCGCAAAGAGGCCCGGCCAACCTGGGCTCGTTCCGCGATTCGGTGCTGCCGGTGGTCGAGGCGGGTCTCGCGCAGATGGTGACCGGTGCGTTCGCGCTCGACGAGCATCTGAAGGTCGAGCCAGCGCCCGGCCATACGCCCGGCACCATCGCGATCAAGTTCGAGTCGCGCGGCGAGCGCGCCATCTTCTGCGGCGACATCCTGCATCACGCGCTGCAGGTCTACCGCCCGCACTGGAACAGCTTCGCGTGCGCCGACGCCACGAACGCGCGAGAGAGCCGCAAGCGCGTGCTCGAAGAATGCGCCGGGGGCGCGCTGCTGCTGCCCGCGCATTTCGGCGCGCCTTTCGCCTGCCACATCGACCACACGCAAGGCGGCTTCGTGCCGCGGTTCGTGGCCTGAATCCGGGAGGACCGCCATGACCCGCAGGATCATCGACCTGTCGATCTACCTCGAGAACGACGTGATCTCCGACCCGCCGCCCTTCGGCCCAAAGATCACTTACATGGACCACAACTCCACCTTCGGGCAGATGGCGCCCTTCTTCCCGGGCCTGAAGAAAGAGGATCTCCCCGACGGCGCGGCATGGGCGGTGGATCGTGGTCGTCAACACGCGCGCGGGCTCGCGCTACGGCCACGACGACTACGTGAGCGCCGGTTGCGGCATGGGCTACTGCCACCTCGAGAAGCTGCACAACCTCGAGGCACTGCCACCCGACGGCTTCATCGTTTCGTGCTTTCCCCACAAGATCCGCGGCGCCTCGGCCGGCTGGACGCGCGCGGTGGGAATCATCGACGAGCGCATGCTGGCCGCGATGGCGGCGTAGGATTGAGGCCTTGGAGCAAGGAGGCGCATTGGACGCAACGACTCTGCAACCGGAAAACGGGGACTCGTCCTTCGATGCCCTCATCGTGGGCGGCGGCCTGGCCGGGCTGTATGCGCTGCACCGCCTGCGCGGCATGGGAATGCGCGTACGCGTCTACGAGGCGGGCAGCGGTGTCGGCGGCACCTGGTTCTGGAACCGCTATCCCGGCGCGCGCTGCGACATCGAGAGCCTGGAGTACTCGTTCTCGTTTTCGGAGGCGCTCCAGCAGGAGTGGAAGTGGCCCGAGCGCTACGGCACGCAGCCCGAGATCCTGCGCTACATCAACCACGTCGCGCAGCGTTTCGACCTCCTGCGCGACGTCGTGCTCGACACACGCGTGGTCTCGGCGCAGTTCGATCCGGAGCGCAACCGCTGGACACTGACCACGGACAAGGGCGATGTCGCCAACGCACCGTTCTGCATCATGGCCACGGGTAACCTTTCGACGCCGCGCGTGCCGGACTTCAAGGGGCTGGAGCGCTTCAAGGGCAAGTGGTATCACTCGGGTCTCTGGCCGCACGAAGGCGTGGATTTCAGCGGACTGCGCGTGGCGGTCATCGGCACCGGCTCTTCGGGAGTGCAGCTGATCCCGTACGTGGCGCGGCAGGCAAAGACGCTGCACGTGTTCCAGCGCACCGCGAATTTCATCCTGCCAGCGAAAAACATGCCGCTCGATCCCGGCACGGAGCGGGCGCACAAATCCGAATATCCCGAACGCAGGCGCGCTGCATACGACACACCTTTCGGCATCGGCGGCTATCCCCCGCCGGTCAAGTCGGCGCTGGAGGCCACGCCCGAAGAGCGGCAGCGCACTTTCGAGGCCAAGTGGGAGCAAGGCGGCAGCATCAACTTCCTTTATGCGTACAACGACCTGCTGCTCAGCCAGGAGTCCAACGAGACCGCCGCCGAATTCGTGCGGCAGAAGGTCCGCAGCATCGTGCGCGATCAGGCCGTGGCCGAGCTGCTGGCGCCCAAGGACCATCCGATCGGCACCAAGCGCCTGTGCCTGGACACCAACTACTACGAGGTCTACAACCAGCGGAACGTCACGCTGGTCGACGCGCGCCGTACCCCAGTCGAGGAGATCTTGCCCGGCGGACTGCGCACGCGCGAAGCGCACTACCAATTCGACGCCATCGTTTTCGCCACGGGATTCGATGCGATGACCGGCGCGCTTGCCGAGATCGACGTGCGCACGGGCGTGCGCAGTCCATTCCCCAGCACGACACTGCGCGAGGAATGGTCTAGCGGCCCGCGCACCTACCTGGGCCTCATGGTCGCGGGCTTCCCCAATCTATTCCTCGTTACCGGCCCGGGCAGCCCCGGCGTGAAGAGCCAGATGATCCTCTCCATCGAGCAGCACACCGACTGGATCGTCGATTGCCTGAAGTACATGCAGGAGCGGGGGCTGAACCGGATCGGCGCGAGCGACCAAGCCCAGGCCGCCTGGGTCGAGCATGTGAACGAGATCGCCAACGCCACGCTCTATCCGCTGGCAAACTCCTGGTACATGGGAGCCAACATCCCGGGCAAGCCGCGCGTGTTCATGCCCTATGTCGGCGGCGTGCACCGGTACAAGAAGCGCTGCGACGAAGTGGCGCTCAATGGCTACGAAGGATTCGTGCTGGAAAGCGTGCGCCGGAAAGAGGCCGTGGCCGGCTGAGCTGGCTCCGCAATGGACTCACGTACCGTCGGGTAGGCGCTGGCGGCACGGCGGCATTGCGGCTATAGTCACCCCATTTGCTACTTTTGTAGCGTATTAATTCGAGGTGAAGCCATGGGTATGCCCGTCCGCATCGACGACACTCTCTACGAACAAGCCCGCGCCCAGGCACGTGCCGAGCGCCGCACCATCGCAGGACAGATCGAGTTCTGGGCGATGGTCGGCAAGGCAGCGCTCGATAACCCCGACCTGCACGTGGATTTTATCCGCGAACTGCTGATTGCCCGTGCCGAGGGCCCGACACTGGCGACACGCTTCACTGCCGAAGGCAAGCGCGACTGACGATGTCGAGCATTGAGGTCCTCCAGACCGCCGCCTTCCGCCGCTCCTACAAGCGCCTGCATCCGAACCAGAAGGCCGATGTCGACGAAGCCGTGCAGGTTATCGTCACCCACCCGGAAACCGGCGAACCCAAGAAAGGCAACCTCGCCGGCGTCTTCGTCCACAAGTTCAAATGTAACGGCCAGCTCGCGCTGCTGGCCTACGAATTCGACCCCGCCACGCGGCTGCTGTTGCTGCTCGGCTCGCACGAGAATTTCTACCGCGAACTGAAGCGCTCATGAGTGCGGCCCTGATACCGCACGACTGACCCTGTCAAAAAAATGTATCGGTACCGATACAAAAATAGACCGGACAGCCGCTCACAGAGCCGCCCGATCTACAAATTCAGTTTTAACGATTTTGCGGTTCCGTCGAGGCATCAAAACCCTTGCGGCGTGGCTTTCGCGCCGGTCGCGCGTACTTGGCCGTCCACCGGCACAGGGCCTTTCGAAAATCCGTGCGGTCCTCTCATCCTACGCCGCGAGGCGAAACCCCAGGTTGCTCGAAGCGCTTTCGGGCGTGTTCGAGCTGCGCGCCGCGACCCGGTAGCGGTTGCAGTACGAATCGTGGCAGAGGAACGATCCGCCCCGCATGGAGCGCCTTCCGGTCGGATGTGAAAGGACCGGATCGCGCGGTGCCGTCTCCGTGTGACAGGCTGGACTGAACCAATCCTCGCACCACTCCCACACGTTGCCGCAGACATTGTAGAGGCCGAACCCATTCGGCTCGTTCGATTCGGCCGGCGCCGGTGCAGGGTTCCAGCCTTCGGCAGGTGCGTTCGGAAACCCGCCACGCCACACGTTGCAGCGGGGCACGCCTTCGCGCATGAGCTCGTCGCCCCAGGCCATCCTCTTGCACCAACGATGTGTTCGCCGTCGGCGCAATGATTGCGTGCCGCGAGGCCGGAGTGCGCATTCCTGAAGACATCTCCATTACGGGGGTCGACAACACCGACCTCGGCGCCACGCAGACGCCGGGGCTCACGAGCATCCGCACGCCGATCGTCGAGGTCGGCCGCGCAGCCGCCGAGCAGGTGATCGCGCGCCTCGAAGGCCGCGACCACGAAGCCTTCCAGACGCTGCCCTTCGAGCTGGTGAACCGCGGCAGCACCGCCGGTCCCGCAAAGAACCGCGGTTAGGGCTTTCCGAGCGAGCGCACCGCGCTTATTACTGCTTCGGGATTTTCGCGCGACAGGAAGTGGCCGGCGACCGGGATGACGCGCCGTTCGAACGCGCCGCTGAAATGTCGGGCCGCGTTTGCTGATTGCGCCGGCGCTCCAACGCCATCGCATTCCCCGTGAAGCACTATGGTCGGCACCGGAATCGACGGTTGCTCTGAGAGCAGTCTCTCCAGGTCGTCATAAGCAGGATCGCCCGGGGCATTCCCGTAACGGTGGCGATACGACTGGAGCGTGATGTCGATGAAATCCGGGTTGTCGAAACTCCCGGCGGTCAGGTCGAACTCGGCATCGGTGAATGCCCAGTTCGGCGACCAGAGCTTCCACAGCAGTTTCGCGATGCCGCCGCGGTCGCGCACGAGACCTTCCCGTCCGCGGGCTGTATGGAAGTACCACTGGTACCAGTAACGCTGCTCCTGCAATGGATCGGCAGGCGCGACCGAGCCGCGAATGTCCTGGATCGCGTACCCGTTGATCGTGACGAGGCCGCGAACTCGCTCGGGCCATAAAGCGGCCACCACGCAGGCTGCCCGCCCGCCCCAGTCGTAGCCGGCCACCAGCGCCTCCTGCAGCCCAAGCGCATCCAGGAAATCGCGCAGGTCCGCGCCGACCGCGGCCTGCTGGCCGGAGCGCGGTGTTTTCGGATCGAGAAAGCGCGTGGGTCCGAAGCCGCGCAGCCAGGGCACCAGAACGCGATAGCCCGCCTCGGCCAAGCCGCCGGCGACGGCGTCCCAGTCATGGACGTCCGACGGCCAGCCATGGAGCAGCACGACCGGGAACCCGCCCGGGGGGCCCGATTCCAGATAGCCGATCTCGAGGAGCGGGGTGCGTACGCTTCGGGTCAGGGGCGCGGCCATGAAGGATTCTAGCTGGCCCGCCGCGCCCTCCCGGCCCATTGGTACGCCAACGCACAGACCCTTTTTGCCGACCTCTTCACAATCCGTGTTGCTGTTTTTACCAACTGGAGAGATCAAATGACCCAAATCAAGCGTTTCACCGCATTGTTTTTCGCCGCCATCGTGTTGGCAGTCGCAGGTTGCGCGCACATCGAAGACCGCAGCGGCCCGGGCGAAGTCGTGTCCGACTCGTGGATCACCACGAAAGTGAAAGCCACGCTCGTCGAGAGCCCCGTGGTCAAGGCAAGGGAAGTCAACGTCGAGACGTTCCGCGGCCAAGTCCAGCTCAGCGGCTTCGTGAGTTCGGAAATGGCGATGAACGAAGCAGTTCGCCTCGCCCGCGACATCAAGGGCGTGACGGCTGTCAAAAACGACATGCGCATCAAGTAAGACCATGAAGAAAACGAGCGCCATTCGCAGCCTCCTGCTGGCGGCGTTGTTTGCCGCGGCCTCCACGGCGGGCACGGCGCTCGCGCAATTGAATGTCAACATCAGCCTCGCGCCGCCGGCACCTCAGTTCGAGACGGTGCCGGCGCTCGCGCCTGACCAGACCTGGGCCCCGGGCTACTGGGGCTGGAATGGGGACCGCTACGTCTGGGTCCGCGGCCGGCCGATCGCGCAGCGCACCGGCTATCGCTGGGATCCCGACCGCTGGGAAAACCGCGACGGCAACTACTATCGCCAGACCGGGCGCTGGACGCGCGACGGGGATTTCCGTTCCGCGAAGGTCAAGGTCAAGAAGGCCAAGCACCACGCCAAGCACGATGGCGGCGGTCACCACCGCGGCAAGGGCAAGCACAAGAACAAGAACAAGCACGGCTAGGTGCGCGGCAGCTTCTGCAAGCAACAGCCCGTTCGCGGTCCGAACGGGCTTTTTTTCGTGCAGACGGATCGCGCGGACCACAAAAGAACGCGGGGATTTTCCCGTTATCCCAACATGCGCGTATCGAATACGAATGGGCGTTGCACCGCGCGCCTGATTTTCGCCGCGTCCGGATGCGCGGGATTGGCGAGATAGTTGAAACTCTCCGGAATGATTACCGACGCTACGCGCAGCACCGCGGTTCTGCCTGCCCTTGCCCAGGCGTCGCCGCTCGGCTTCAATGCGGCCGGGGCAGGATAGCTGCGCCAGTCCTTGGACAGACCGGGCCGTTTGGGCAAATCGGCAATCCGCGCGCCGGCCGGGAGATCAATGGCCACCAGCACCAATCCCGGCGCGATGGTGTTGCTGTCGAAGTGCACGAAGGCCTCCAGCGTGGCAAGCGCGATCGACTCTGACGCGTAGACCACGGCAATGCCGCGTGAACTCCAGCGCCCGCCGAAACGCCGCGCGCCCTCGCCATCCATGCTGCCGGCGTGGCGCCGTGCGCAGATTCGCCAGACCCGCATCAGCTGGTCACGCCGTGACCGATGCGCCCGAGGACGTTCCTCACCTCCTCGTTGCCGATGTCGGTTTCGATCATGGCCAGTGGCGTCGCGCCGCCCAGCGCCCGGTTCGGCTGCCGCAGCCATGCGCGCGCCGCCTCGATGCCGCCGAACACTTCTTCGGCAAGGGCGGTCACGCCGGCGATGCGGTACAGGCTGTTCGATTCCCCCGCCTTGAGCCTCGCCTCGCCGGCGCGGCGCGCGATGGTGCGCTGAGCGATCCCCGCCGCCTTGGCCAACTCCCCGGCTGAAAGGCCCAGTGCCCGGGTAAGCGAGCCAAAGGCGCCCGCGGGGATGCCGCGCTTCACCATTGCTATGGCTTGCGCGGCTGCCCCTACAACCGCTCGTCCGGCGGCGCTATTTCGGTCACGAGATCGCGGATCAGCGTCTTGTTCGGGAGCGGCTCGACAAGCATCTCGCGTCCTTCCAGGCGCGCGGTACAGGCGTACACCGTCTTGCCATCCAGCATGACCATGCACTCCTTGCAACTGTTCGCGCTGGTGCAGGAATAACGGATCGCGAGCGACGGATCGAGGTGCGAGCGGATCCAGCGCAGCGCATCGAGCACCGACTGGCCGGGCTCGAACGGTACTTCGTGAATCTCGTGATACTGCGCTTCACCCGCCCCGCCGCGCTTGATATTCAGAATTGCGACCGCGCTCATGCGATCACCTGGTTTGTCTGCCACGCCGCGTCCATGCCGGGAAAGTCCTCCCGCTGGTGCGCGCCGCGGCTCTCGGTCCGGGACAGCGCCGAGCCCGCCACGCAGCGCGCTACGCAAAGCATCGTGGACAGGTCGAGCCAGTCGGCGAGTTCGGTGTCGTAGGGCTTGCCCGCCGGAGGCTTCATCCCCGGAAGTTCGCCCTGTATCGCCTCGATGCGGCCAAGTGCTCTCCCGAGGCCCGCGCCGGTTCGAAACGGGCCGACTTCCTTTTGCATGAGCGACTGCAGTTCCTCGATCAACGCCGCGGGATTGGACTCGCGTACTGACTTTCCCCGCAGGAGACGCGCGGCAGCGACATCGAATACCGAAGCATCCGCACGCACGGCACCCTGCCGCGATGCCCGATCCACTGCGCTGCGCCCCGCCTTGCGCCCGAACACCAACGCCTCGGTGATCGCATTGCCCGAGAGCCGGTTTGCCCCGTTCGCCCCACCAACGGCTTCGCCTGCGGCGAAAAGGCCCGCGACACGCGTCGCCATCGAGGCGTCGGCCTTTACACCACCCATGTGGTAGTGCGCAATTGGCGCGACCTCGATCGCCTGTTTCGTGAGATCGATGCCGTTCTTCGCCAGGCGGTCGATCACCGGCCCTGCCGCGGCACGCAGCTGCGCCTCGCTGCAATGCTCGAACGACAGCCACGCGCCGCCATGCGGCGAACCGCGCCCGGCCTCGACTTCCTTGACGATGGCGTAGGTCGCGAGGTCGCGCGTAACCACGTACTTGCCATCGTCGCTCGCGCCGTAGTTGTGCACGAACTCTTCGCGATTGCCATTCAGCAGGCGCCCGCCGAGCTTGTAGCGGAAAGGGTCCCACATGATCGGGTCCATGCCGATGAGGCGCGGCGCAAGGTGGCCGATCGGGAAGAACTGCACGAACTCCATGTCGACCAGCTCCGCACCCGCCGCGAGGCACAGCGCGTAGCCGTCGCCGCTCATGTTGGCCGAGGCGCTGTTGCGTTGATAGAGACGCGTCAGGCCGCCCGTCGCAACCACGGTGGATGCGGCGGAAATCGTCACAGGCTGACCGGTGGCGAGATGCAGCGCCACGGCGCCGACGCATTCGCCATCGCGCATCACGAGCTCGCTGACCAGGAGGTCGCCGACGCGGCGGATTTCCGGCGTGCGGATCAAGCGCGTGCGTAGCGTTTTCGAAACCGCCGGTCCGGTATTGAGGAAATCCACGTACACGCAGCGCGGCCGGTCGTGGCCCGGCGCGAAAGCCTGCTTCATCGGGCCGCGCTTCGACCCATCCTGCCGTGCCCAGCCCACGCCCCAGTCATCCATTTCGCGAATGACTTCGGGTCCCTCCTCGCACAGCAGCCGCGCGAGCGCCGGGTCGCACAAGCCGCGGCCCGCGGCAAGCGTGTCGGCGTAGTGATGCTCCCAGTCATCGGGTTCCTGCTCACCGAGCGCAACCGCGACGGTCATCTGCGCCATGATCGTCGCGCCGCCGCGCCCGATGAGGCTGCGATCCGCGAGGATCACCTTGGCGCCGCCGCGCGCCGCCTCGATCGCGGCATACATGCCTGCGCCGCCCGCGCCTATGACGAGCACGTCGGTTTCAAGATGCGTCACTGCGTGCCTTACTGGGTCGCGAGGCCACCGCGATGGCGAAGCCGCGCACTATTGTTTGTGTACCAGGCATTCGTAACTCCCTCTCAAGAAAATCTCGCGGGTGAGAACGGCCGCGCATCCCATCGTGTCGGCCGTCCAAGGATCAGGTCCGCGCACAGGCGCCCGGCCGCGGGGCCGAGCGTCATTCCATTCTGCGTGACCGCATGAAAAAGGCCCGGCACTTTCGCCGATTCGCCGATGACCGGTTGCGCGACGAACGCCGTGCCGGTCCATGACCGGATCACCAGCAGCGCGCCCAGCCCCGGCAACATCCGGGTGACCACCGCGAGGTTGCCGGAGATGCCCTGCATCGACGGACGCATGCGCCGCGCCTGCGGGTCCCACGCAGCGCGCCAGCCGCCGCCGATGATCAGGTTACCGCTGGCCGCCTGCTTGAGTGTAAGCCGCCGGGTCGAATGCGCAAGGTGATAGGGAATCGTCGGCGGCAGCGCCTCGGTCACCAGCATCTGGATCGGATTCGGGCGCACCGGCAGCGCGTCTCCCGCGAGAGCACCGACGGCCCCTGCCCACGCACCCGCTGCGTTCACCACGCGCTTCGCGGCAACGACGCCGCGATCCGTGGCGACCTGGAACCCGTCCGGGGTCTTGACGATCGAGAGCACCCGCGTTTGGGCATGCAGCCTGACCCCGGCGGCGAGCGCCGAAGCGAGCACCGCGGGTGCGGCCTTGAGCGGATTGATCTTGCCTTCGTCGCGCGACAGCGATGCCGCGATCACCCGCGGGGAGAGATAGGGCGCAAGGGAGCGCGCCTCCTCGCCCGAAAGCATCTCCATGCTGAGGCCCGCATTGCGCTCCCACGCGACCTTGCGGCGCAGGTGGGTGAGGCTTGCCTCGTCATCGGCTATGGTGAGCCCGCCTTCGATCTCGACTTCGATGTCGGTATCGGTCTCGGCTGCAAATTCGTCCCACAGGTAGACCGAATCCTTCTGCATCGCGAGCGTCGAGACCGGCGCGCGGATCGCCGATTCCACTGTCAGGTCCGCGAACCCGAAGGTCTGGAACTGCACATGCAGGCTACCCGCATTCGCCCCGGAAGCTTCGGCATGCGGCCGGTTGCGCTCGAGCACCGCGATCACCTGTCCCGCGCGCGCAAGCTCGCGCGCCGTGCACAGGCCGATGATGCCGGCACCGATGATCACCGTGTCCACCGAATCGAGCGTCGCGCCTTGTTCACGGCTGGCGGTGGGCGGCTCTTCGAGTTCTGCAAATGCGCTGATGTCGGGCTGCGTCCGTGCAAGCGCATCCATCGGCACGGGGCGAAGCGGTGCCTGCGCGCGGAAGTACGTGGCTTCGGTGAGTGGCGCACCGCCGGCCTCGGCGAGCATGCGCGCGATGGTCGGCGAGCAGTAACGCCCCTGGCAGTGACCCATGCCGCAGCGCGTTGCCCGCTTGATCGTCGCGAGGTCGAGCGCGCCGGCCGCGATTTCCTTGCGCACGGGGCCGAAAGCAACGTTTTCGCAGCGGCAGAGCACCGTGGCGTCCTGCGCAAGGCGCGTGCCGCAATCGGGCGCCGCAAAGACCCGCCACAGGCTGCGCTGGAATGCGCTCTCGCGCGCGAGCGCGGTCTGGGCCACGCTCGCCTGGTGTGAGCGATCCGCATCGTCCCCGGCAAGATCGCGAACAGCAGCCAGCCCCGCGATGCGGCCCTGGTTGAGCGCTGCATGCGCGCCCCAGGGACCGCCTGCATCGCCGGCCACGAACACGTCGCGGATGGACGTGCGGCAATCCGCATCGCGCGAGGCCGCCAGCACGGACGGATTTCGCTCGTCCACCTCGTGACGGCAGCCTATGAGGCGAGTCAGCTCCGTCGAAGGCGCAAAGCCATAGCCGGTGCAGACGACATCGACCGCAAAGCTCTTTTCGCTGCCGTCAACCAGTGTCCCATTCGCTGCGATGCCGGCGACGACCGCGCGCTCTGCACGGCCCTCGCCCTCGACCCGGATCAGCACGTGCTCATGCAGCACGGGCACGCCATGTGAGCGCAAGGCCTTGAGATAGCCCAAGCCGTCGCGCAGCAGGTCGAACCGCTTGCTCGCGAGCGCGAGCAGGTCCGCCGCCTTTGCGCGAAACGGCGAGCGCGCGGCCTCCGCGACCGCGACGACCTCCACGCCATTGCGCGCAAGGTCGGCCGCGACCTGCAGGTTGAGCGGGCCGTTGCCGGCGATCAGCACGCGATGCCCCGCCGCCACCTGGTAGGCGCGCGCCAGCGTTTGCGCGGCGCCCGTGTTCATGACGCCCGGCAGCGTCCATCCCGGGACGGGCCACGACCGCTCGTAAGCGCCGGAGGCGACAACCAGCCTGGCCGCGGTCACTTCGAGCGGGCCGTTGGCGTCGATTGCCTGCAGCGTCACGCCGCCGTCGCTATTCGCTTTTGCATCCCACACGGTGCACTGGCTGTAGATGCGCGCACCGAGTTCGCGTACGCGTGCCACCAGCTTCGCACCGGCCGCGAATTGGGAATCCGGTTGCGCTCCCGTGCCTGCGTTCCCCGTTCCACCGCCCTGCATCCGGTGGCTTTTCGCGACCGGCTTGTAGTACTGCCCGCCGGGCGCGGGCCGCTCGTCGAGGATGATCACCAAAAGCCCGCTCGAAGCGATCGCCTCGGCCGCCGCAAGGCCGGCGGGACCGCCACCGAGCACGACCACCTGAGTGACTTCCGACCTCGATGTGCGCTCCACGCGCGGCACCGCGTCGGCCAGGTCGGCGGCCGCGCCGGTGCAGACGCGCATTCCGGCTTGGACCGTGGTCAGGCAGGCCCGCTCTCCGGGCCGGCCGTTCACGCTGACGCGGCAATCGAAGCAGACACCCATGCCGCAATAAAGCCCGCGAGGTTCGCCTTGGACGTTTCGCCGCAGCGCAAGCTGCCCCGCAGCCGTCAGCGTGGCCGCGAGGCTTTCACCCTCGAGCGCTTTGGTGGCATGGCCATCGATGTCGATCTCGATCCACGGACCGGAGGGCTCGAGGCCGGCGCGCCGGATGCGAAGGTCGACCAAGGGATCTGAAGCGGGGGGCGGGGCAGGCGGCACGCGTCGATGGTGCGGGCAGTGCCGCAAGCAGGCAAGCGAATCCATGCCCTGTTTCACCGGGTGAGCCGGAGGTCCGCTTTACGTGCATATAGGAGCAATTCTGGTGCGAGCGGGAACCGAGGGTTGAACGCGAACTGGATTGAGCAGCCTGTGGGCTGGCGTTTCCGGTTGTGCGGCGCATCAGGAGATGCGGCAGATGTTCCTTGCAAACGCAACCAATGCGGCGTAGCTTGTCCACATGGCCTCGTTCGAGCTCGAGAAGCACGCTTTCTTCTGGTTGACGCAGGTGATCGCCAGCCGCGACCGACGCCTGGCCGAAGCGCTCGACGGCCACCGACTGCGCGCGCCGGAGTGGCGTGTCCTTGCGACGCTTCACGCGCGCCAGCGCTGCTCGATGAGCGAGCTTGCGGACCTCGCGTCGATCGAGCGCTCGACGCTTACGCGCATCGTGGACCGCATGCAGCAGGCGGGCTGGGTCACGCGCCTGTCGGATGCCGACGACATGCGCGTGACGCGCCTTGCCCCGACCGCTTCCGGCGAGAAACTCTTTGCGCGCGTATGGCCGGCGGTGGAAGAACTCAACATTGCAGCGCTTGCCGGCTTGCCCGAAGGCGCCGCGGACCTCATGCGCTGGACGCTGCAGCGCATGCAGGCCAATCTCGACACGGAACTTGCGGGAAAAGGGGCCAGGCTCAAACGTGACAACGTGGAACTTCGTCAGGTTTGAGCCTGGCCCCTTTTCCCCCTTTTCCCGCGTCCAATTCGTAACGCAAGCAGGAGGGAGCAATGCTTCAGGAAACCATTCCCAATGTCGCCAGGCTGGTCGAGCCCGACCGCGTGCACAAGTCGGTCTACACCGACGAGCAGCTCTTCAACATGGAGATGGAGCGCATCCACGAGCGCGTGTGGATCTACTGCGGCCACGAGACGCAGGTGAAGAAGCCCGGCGACTACTACACGGTGCAGATCGGCCGCCAGCCGATGATCATGGTGCGCGGGGCGGACGGGACCGTGAACGTGCTCTACAACCGCTGCCCGCATCGCGGCTCGATGATCTGCGGCGACCGCAGCGGCAACACCGGCGAGTTCTTCCGCTGCTCTTATCACGCGTGGACCTTCAACCACGACGGCAAGCTCAAGAACATCCCGATGATGGAGTCGGGCTACAAGGACACGCGCTGGACGCGCGACAACCCCGACACCAACATGAAGAAGGCCGCGCGCGTGGAGAACTACCGCGGCTTCGTGTTCGCGAGCCTCGCCGAAGACGGTCCTTCGCTCCTCGAATTCCTCGGCCCCTCGAAGATCGCGTTCGACGACATCTGCGACCGCGCGCCCGCTGGGGAGGTCGAAGTGGTGCCGACGTGCTTTCGCGTGATCCAGAACTCCAACTGGAAGATCTTCCTCGAGAACCAGCTCGACGCGCTGCACCCCTCGGTCACGCACCAGTCCACGGGTCGTGCTGCACGCGAGGTCGAGGTCGAGATCGAGAAGAAGACCGGCAAGATCCCGCTCTCGTACCACATGCTTTCGGCATTCGCGACGGTAACGATCGACAAGTGGGACAACTTCCAGACGATCAACTACCCGTACGGCCACTGCATCCTCACCGGCTACATGGGCCTGCGCCCGCAGGACCCCGACACGCTCGCCTACGAGAAGACATTGACCCGCGCCTACGGCGAGAAGAGGAAGGAAGAGATCCTCTCGACCAACATCCACCACGTGCTGATTTACCCGGGCCTTTCGGTGCAGTCGCCGCTGCAGCAGCTGCGCGCGGTGCGGCCGCTTGGCGTGAACAAGACGCTCACCGAGATCTGGCACTTCCGCCTCAAGGGCGCGCCCGAGCCGATCTACCGACGGGCGCTGGCGTACTACAACCTCGTCAATTCACCGGCCACGCTCATTAACGCGGACGACTTGGAGAATTTCTGGAAGATCCAGACCGGCCTGGGATCGGACGGCGGCGACTGGGTGAGCTTCGCCCGCCACTACGGGCGCGACATCGAGAAGAACGGCGCGCTGGAAACCGGCGAAGGCATGGGGACGTCGGAAGCGCCGATGCGAAACCAGATGAAGGCGTGGGCTGAATTCATGGCGAAGGCATAGGAACCGCGATGGCGACCAAGACCAAGAAACGCCCGGCAGGAAAAAAATCCGCGCAACGCGCTGCCACCCGGCCCGGGGCGAAGAAGCCCGTCCACCCGAAAGCCCCGCGGGGACGGGTCGCGCGCGGTGCGGCGGCACCCTCTCGGCGGACTGCAACAGCGGGCCCCGGCGCAGCGGGCGGCAGCGCCGCGCATGCTACCCAGCACGCGGTCGAGCAGTTCCTCTACCACCAGGCCGAGATCCTCGATGCCAAGCGCTGGCAGGATTACATCGACCTCTTCACAGTCGACGGCGTGTACTGGATGCCCGCCGACCCGGCCGACAAGCACTGGGACGGCATCCCGTCGATCTTCGCCGAGGACAAGAACCTCATGACGGTGCGGATGAAGCGCGTGCTGCACCCCGACGCTTGGTCACAGCGCCCGCTATGGGGCACCAACCACGTGGTCGGCAATGTGATGATCGAAAAGGCATCGCCCAACGGCGACGTGGTGGTGCGCTCGCGCTTCCACATGATGGAATTACGGCGCGACACCGTGCGCCATTTTGCCGGCAGCTACGTGCACCACCTGGCGAAGGCCGGCGACAGTTACCGCATCAAGCAGCAGCGCGTCGACATGACCAACGCGCAGGCCGCTTTCGAGTACGTGCTGCAGGTCTGGGTATAGGCTGGACGAGAAGAGGGGCTTCGCCCCACATCATCCCGCCACCCCCGCTCATCTCAGGGGGTCGGCTCAGAGAACGGGAAGTACAGCACGCTAGGCACACAGCCTAGATATCACGCTATTTCTCCTACCCAAGTATTCATAGCAGATCTCAGTTGCGGTTCTTGATTTGAATGATAAGATAGTAATCGATTACTATCTTATGCGAGACGCTTATGGAAACCCGTCCCAGAAATCTTCCTGCCGATGAACGCCGGGCTGTAACGGTCGAATCCGTTGTAGCGCTTGCCGGTACGCGAAACCCTAGCGAGATCACTACTGCGGCCATCGCCAAACACATGAACTTGACCCAGGGGGCGCTGTTTCGGCACTTCCCGAACAAGGAAGCCATTTGGCAGGCCGTCATGGAGTGGGTGTCGGAGCGGCTCCTGTCCCGAATCGATCGTGCCGCAAAAGGAATCGAGTCACCCTTGGCGGCCATGGAGGCGATGTTCATGAGTCATATCGAATTCGTGACCGGGCACCCAGGCGTGCCCAGGATGATGTTTGGCGAGCTTCAGCGTGCCGAATCGACACCGGCCAAGCGCGTGGTACAGACCTTGATTCAACGTTACGGGGAGCGGTTGGATCGACTCCTCGAGAGGGGCAAGACGAGCGGCGAGTTATCTCCCTCTCTGGATAACGAGGCCGCGGCCACGCTGTTCATTGGCACGATCCAGGGGTTGGTCATGCAGGCACTGCTGGCTGGAGACGTGGAACGCATGCGCCGCGACGCGCCAAGGGCATTTGCAATTTATCGGCGTGGCATCGGGAGTACGCGATGAAAAAATTGCCCTTCCAAGGCCGCACGCTGGCGCTGGTGGCAGTCATCATTCCGTTGCTCGCGCTCTTCATCTATGTTGGCCTCCGATCCGGTCCGCTGGCGCCGGTCGCTGTGACGGTCATGACAGTGGAATCGCGAGCGGTCACGCCGGCGCTGTTCGGCATCGGCACGGTGGAGGCTCGCTACACCTACAAGATCGGGCCCACGTTTGCAGGGCGTCTCAAACGCCTGGATGTGCATGTGGGCGACCAGGTCAAGGCCGGACGGGTGCTCGGTGAGATGGACCCGGTCGATCTCGATGATCGAGTTCGCTCACAGGAATCAGCATTCAAGCGTGCGGAAGCGACCTTGCGCGAGGCGGAAGCCCGGCAAGCCTACGCGCAAACCCAGGCGCGCCGCTATGAGCAATTGTTTGCGGTGCGCTCGACCAGCGAGGAAATTGTCACCACCAAGAGGCAGGAACTGCAGATCGCCGATGCCACCCTATCCGCTGCTCGGGAAGATCTTGCCCGGACACGCTCCGACCGCGAAGGACTCCTCGCGCAGAAAAGAAATCTGCGCCTGATCGCGCCGGTCGACGGCGTGGTCGCCGTGCGCGATGCCGATCCTGGCACGACCATCATTGCTGGCCAGGCTGTGGTGGAGATCATTGACCCCAAGAGCCTGTGGATCAACGTGCGCTTCGATCAGATCAGCGCATCGGGGCTGGCCGGGGAACTGCCGGCCAGTATCGTCTTGCGTTCACGAGGCGACCAGACGCTAAAAGGTCGCGTGCTGCGTGTGGAACCCAAGGCCGACGCGGTAACCGAGGAAACGCTGGCCAAAGTGGTGTTCGATGCCATTCCCCAGCCGCTGCCGCCCGTAGGTGAACTGGCCGAAGTCACGGTTGATCTCCCAGCGCTTCCGGCCGCTCCGCTGGTCCCCAACGCGGCCGTCCGACGTGACGGCAATAAAGTGGGGGTCTGGCAAATCGCGGATGGTGATCTGCGTTTCTCCCCGACCAAGCTCGGCGCTTCTGACCTCAATGGTTACGTGCAGGTGCGCGAAGGGCTCAAGAATGGGGACCAGGTGGTGACCTATAGCGAGAAGGCGCTAACAGCACGCAGCCGCATCCATGTGGTCGACCGCATCCCAGGAGTGTCCCGATGATCAGTCTGGCCGGCCGCGACATTCTCCATTCCTGGGGGAAGTTCGTCTTTACGGGCATCGGTCTGGGTCTGCTGATCGGCGTCACCCTGGTCATGGCCGGGGTGTACCGGGGCATGGTGGACGACGGCAGAGCGCTGCTCGACAACAGTGGCGCTGACCTTTGGGTGGTGCAAAAGGACACGCTGGGCCCTTATGCAGAGTCATCCAGTCTCAACGATGACGTGTATCGCGCCATCCTCGCCATGCCGGGCGTCGCCCATGCAGCGAACGTGACCTACCTGACCATGCAGATACGCAAGGGCGAGAGTGATGTACGCGCCATGGTGGTCGGCATCGCGCCCGGCAAGTTGGGGGCTACCCCTGGATGGCCCCCATATCTCGTGGCGGGGCGCCAACTCACGCGCGGTCATTACGAAGCGGTGGCCGACATCGCCACCGGCTTCAAATTGGGTGATCGCATTGCGATTCGCCGCAACCATTACATCATCGTGGGGCTGACGCGGCGCATGGTGTCGTCCAGCGGCGACCCGATGGTATTCATTCCGCTCAAGGACGCCCAAGCGGCGCAGTTCCTCAAGGACAACGACGCCATTTGGCAAAGCCGGCGTCGCACCGAAGCCAACCCCAACTTCAACCGACCCGGCGTGCCCGGCCTGCTCGAAGCCGTGATCGCTTCACAAAGCACCAACGCATTCGTCAATGCCGTGCTGGTCACACTGAAACCCGGCCACGGGCCGGACGAGGTGGCCGAATCCATCCGGCGCTGGAAGCGTTTGACGATCTACACCCGGGCGCAGATGGAAAGCATCCTCATCGGCAAGCTGATCGCGACCGCGGCCAAGCAGATCGCCATGTTCCTGGTGATTCTGGCCGTCGTCAGCGCGGCCATCGTGGCCTTCATCATCTATTCACTGACGATGGACAAGATCCGCGAGATCGCGGTGCTCAAGCTCATCGGCACGCGCAACCGAACCATCGCTGCAATGATCATGCAGCAGGCGCTGGCCCTGGGCCTGATCGGCTTCGTGGTCGGCAAGATCACTGCCTCCTACTCAGCCCCGATATTTCCGAAGTACGTACTGCTAACGCCAATGGATTCCGTGGCTGGTTTTTTCGCCGTTCTGTTGATCTGCGTGCTGGCCAGTTTCGTCGCCATTCGCATGGCACTCAAGGTTGATCCGGCCGAAGCCATAGGGTAGTGAAATGAGTAAAAAAGGCATTCGTATCGAGGCTTTGAGCAAACGCTATGGCGAAGGCAACACCGCTGTATTTGCCTTGAAAGACGCGAACATGCTGGTGGCGCCCGGTGAAGTGGTCGGCCTCATCGGCCCTTCCGGATCGGGCAAAAGCACTTTGCTTAAATGCCTGGGCGCGGTGATCGACCCTACCGCTGGCCGCATGACGCTGGGCGACGACGTAATCTATGACAACGGCTGGAAAGTCCGTGATCTGCGCGCGCTGCGGCGCGACAAGATCGGCTTTGTTTTCCAGGCGCCGTATCTGATTCCGTTTCTGGATGCCACAGACAACGTGGCGCTGTTGCCCATGCTGGCCGGCGTACCCAACGGCGAAGCGCGCGCCAGAGCGTTGGAGCTACTCACCGCACTGGATGTACAGCACCGCGCCCAAGCCATGCCCGCGCAATTGTCTGGCGGCGAGCAGCAACGCGTTTCCATCGCCCGCGGCCTGGTCAATCGCCCGCCGGTCATCCTAGCCGATGAGCCCACCGCACCGCTGGATTCCTTGCGCGCCATGGCTGTGGTCCGCATTCTCAACGACATGGCGCGCAAACTCGAGACCGCCATCATCGTCGTCACGCACGACGAAAAAATCATTCCCACCTTCAAACGCATCTATCACATCCGTGACGGCGTGACCCATGAGGAAGCGGGCGAAGGGCGCGGGTTCGAATGACAGCTGTGGTGCTGCTGGCAGGAAATATCTGCAACTCTTGAATGAACCGAAAGGAAAAATCATGACAACACGTAAGCGTCGCGGCATCTGGATATGGGCGATTTCCATGGTTGCTATTGGCTTCGGCCTGCTCACCATCAAGGAAGGCGGGACGATCCTGTTCGGTGGCGAGGCAGAGCTCGAAACTGCCGGAAACTATGTGCCGTTCGTGCTCTGGTTCAACTTTTTAGCAGGATTCGCCTATGTCATTGCCGGTGTCGGGCTGTGGATGCAACGGCGCTGGGCTGCGTGGCTGGCCGTCGCGATCGCCGTAGCGACGGCGTTTATGTTCGCGGCCTTCGGCGGGCACGTGTATTTCGGTGGCACCTACGAGAAACGCACGGTGATCGCCATGAGCCTGCGCACGCTGGTCTGGGTGGCAATAGCGTCCATGGCGTGGCGCCGGCTGTTGCAGCGCACTGCGCGTGCCGTGGCGGCCGCTAGCACGAAGGACACGATTGAGTGACTAGGCGCGCGCGCAGGCCGACTCGTATCTCGACGATATTACTGACAAGGCATGGCCTGGCGTCAGATTGGCCGTGATGCGTGTTTTCCGCTCGCGGAGTTCGGGGAGCAGAGCACGAATCAGGCTTACGGCTCCATCGCTCTGAGCATCGAATTCTAGTGGGGCGCAGGGAGCGTTACACGCGCTGAATGCTCGCTCAAGAAACACTCATCAACTATTTCAAGGAGATTTCCATGCAACACCGACATCGGTTCAAAGCTTATTTCACCGTCGCAGTCATTGGGACTCTTCTGGCCAGTACCTGCTCGCAGGCATGGGCTGATGACGCCGACAAGGCCAAGCCGTGATCTCGTCTTTCGCGACGCTTCAAAACAGTTGTCTGGCCTGCCATCAGAGTTTCCGAAAACCGTTCGTGGAGCATTTTTATGGACAACGCTGAAACGATGTACAGGCTCGGCACTGAGCGCACAAATACCGCCTACAACCCCGTTCGCACACTCACGGCGTTGATCCTTGCCGGATTGCTGGCTGGCTGTGCCGCCGGGCCCGATTTCAAACGGCCGGCTGCCCCTGATGTACACAGCTACACAGTGGCGCCTGTGCCGGCGCAAACGGCATCCGCACCTACAACCTTGGGAGATGTGCAGCGCTTCAGTGCGGGTGCGGGCGTGAGCGCGCAGTGGTGGCATGGTCTGGGTTCTTCCAAGCTCAATGCATTGATCGAGCAGACTTTTAATGCCAGTCCTACGCTGGCTTCTGCCCGCGCCACCTTGCGGCAAGCGCAAGAAATATATTCGGCGCAAGCCGGGTCAACGCGTTACCCCCAGGTGGATGCCGGCATTGGCGCCCAACGCCAACGCATAAATTCCAGCGCTTTGGGGCAGGTTGGCAACGCACGGGAATTCAGTCTCTTCAACGCCAGCGTGGCCGTGCACTACAACCTCGACTTGGCCGGTGGCAACCGGCGCGCCCTTGAAGCCCTCGTCGCCCGCGCCGAGTATCGCCGATACGAACTGGAAGCCGCCCGCTTGAGCTTGGCGGGCAACATCGTCACCACCGCGATCACCCAGGCGAAGCTTGGCGGCCAAATCCAGGCGACGCAGACCCTTCTCCGTGCCCAGGATGAACAGATGCACATTACCCGAGAGCGTGTGCGTCTCGGACAGGCCGCACCAGACGAAGTGCTGTCCCTGCAAACCCAGGTGGAACTGACCCGCGCCGGGCTTCCTGTGTTACGCAAACAATTCCAGCAAAGCGAACATTTGCTGGCCGCGCTCTCTGGCCGGGTGCCGGGAACGAGCGATTTACCTCCCTTTACCCTGGAAGAATTTACCCTTCCTTCCGATCTGCCGCTGATCTTGCCCTCCGAACTGGTGCGCCGCCGTCCCGACATTCGGGCCGCTGAGTCCTTGTTGCATGCTGCCAATGCTGAATACGGCGTCGCAGTGGCCAAGTTGTACCCGCAACTCAATATCAGTGCCAGCCTTGGTTCTCAGGCATTGACCACGGGCGCAATGTTTGGCGGTGGTTCGGCAGTGTGGGGTCTCGTCGCGCAATTGACCCAACCACTCTTCAATCCGGGACTGCCCGCCGGAAAGCGTGCCTCATTGGCTGCATTCGATGCAGCAGCGGCAAATTACCAAAGCGTCATACTCGAATCCTTACGCAATGTAGCCGACACACTGCGCGCAGTGGAGAACGATGCCCAGACTTTGGCATCACTGGCAACCGGCGATGCTGCGGCGCAGGGCTCTCTGCAATCCATGGAGCGGCAATACAAACTGGGTGCAGCGAGCTATGTACAACTGTTGGTCGCGCGACAGCAGGCGCAACAACTACGGATCAATCTGGTTGCGGCCCAAGCACAACGCCTGGTCGATAGCGCTGCTTTGTATCAGGCCATGGGAGGGGGTGTCAGTTAAGGATATATCGAATTCCCCCAGTTCTCCGGACACTATGATAAGCCCGCATCGGTCTGCTCGAACTCCATCGGGCTGACCTGTCCGAGCGTCGAATATCGACGTCGGGGACTGTAGATCGCTTCGCTGTAATCGAAGGTGTCGGCGCCAACGGCGTCTCGGGTTGTGTAAGTCTTGCGGTAGACACGCTCTTTTTTCACGCTGGCAAAAAAACCCTCCACCCCGCCTCAAGACGAGGGAATCCGCCGTCCCGGCCCCGCATTTGATCGGCGTCAAAGCGGCGCTCTGCCTTTCGGGGAGACTGTAGGACTATGCGGAGCCGGTTTTTCTGCGACTTTGCGGTATCGCGGGACAGAAGATGCCGTAAATCGTGTTCAGGAGCGTCGCGGCTTGTTTGCTGGCGAGGCTGTAGTAGATGCGCTTGCCGTCGCGCCGCGTGTCGACCACGCCATCGCTGCGCAGCACACCGAGCTGCTGCGACAGCGTCGGCTGGTGGATGTCCAGGAGCGCCTCGAGCTCGCTCACAGACTTCTCGCCGTCGATCAGCTGGCACAGCAGCAGCAGCCGGTCACGGTTTCCCAGGGTTTTCAACAGGCCGCAGGCCGCATCTGCAGCTTCGCGCATCGCAATGATTTGCTGGGGTTTCATGGTTGGGCCGTTCCGCCTTGAATATTCGTGAATATATTATATTGACTAATATATTGATATACAATATTATATCAATATTGTAACTGAACAAGCAGCCCCTGTCCCAGGGGCGGGAGAAATCCACATGCTACTGAGCTGCAGCAAGTGCGGTACCAGGAACCGGATCGCGGCCGACCGCGCCAATGACGGACCGGTGTGCGGCCGCTGCAAAGCGCCGCTGCTGTCCGGTGCGCCGGTCGAGCTGGACGAGGAAGGCTTCTCGGCGTTGACCGGCGCGCTCGACACGCCCGTCGTGGTGGATTTCTGGGCGCCCTGGTGCGGTCCCTGCCGGGCTTTTGCGCCCGCTTACGCCAGTATCGCAGGCGAACTGGCCGGCCGCGCTGTTTTCGGCAAGGTGAACACCGAAGACGTCAGCGAACTCGCGCAGCGACTCAACATCCGCAGTATTCCCACGCTGGCGGTGTACCGGGGCGGACGCGAAATCGCGCGCATGAGCGGCGCGCTGACGGCGGCGCAATTGCGCCAGTGGGTGGAAACGCAGATCGCTGCCTGAAGCCGTTGAAAAGAAGAAGGACGCCATGAAACGCATGTTCGCCTCGCTGGCCCTCGCCGTTGCGCTCACGCCGGCGTTCGTGTCCGCGCAGCCGCTGGCGACCGCGATCGTGGATTTCCGCCAGGTCGGGCTGACCTATTCCGCGGACGGCGTGGTCGAGGCAATCCGGACCTCGACCCTCGCCGCGCAGGTGCCCGGCCGCATCGTAGAGCTGCGCGCGAATGCCGGCGACCGGGTCGCCAAAGGCCAGGTCCTGGCGCGCATCGACCCGCGCGAAGCGGCCGAGGGCGTCGCGATAAGCCAGGCGCAGGTCGCCCGCACCCAGGCCGACCTCGCGAACGCCGCGGCGAACCTCGAACGTACCCGCAAGCTGGTCGCGCAGAACTTCATCAGCAAGGCGGCGCTCGACAAAGCGCAGGCCGACTACGACGCCGCGAGGGCGCAGCTCTCGGCCTCACGCGCATCGACCTCCCAGGCGATCACGGTACAGGGGCACACCCTGATCACGGCACCGTTCTCGGGCGTGGTGTCCGAGCGCCTCGTGGAACTCGGCGAGATGGCGCAACCCGGCCGCCCGCTGCTGACGCTGTTCGACCCCAAGGTCCTGCGCGCGGTCGCCTACGTTCCGCAGGATCGCATCTCCGCCATCCGCAGCGACACCCGCGTGACGGTGGAAGTCCTCGCGCCCGGCCAGCACCTCCAGGCCGCGCGCGTCACGGTCCTGCCCTCGGCCGACCCGAGAACGCATACAACGCAGGTACGCGTCGACCTGCCCGACGGCCTGGCGGGCGTGTTTCCAGGACAGTTCGCGCACGTGCACTTCACCATCGGCAGCGCGAGGAAGCTCATGATCCCGGCGCAGGCGGTTGTCCATCGCAGTGAAGTCACCGGGGCCTATGTCGTCGCCGCCGACGGCACGATCAACCTGCGCCAGCTGCGGCTGGGCGAGGCGGCAGGCGATTCGGGCATCGAGGTGCTCGCGGGCATCAGACCCGGCGAGAAAGTGGCGCTCGACCCGGTGGCGGCACTTGCGGCGCTGAAGAACACAAGAGCGAAGTAGGCACTACACAAAGGAGAACCAGATGGCACACATCGTCGTGATTGGAGCAGGCATCGGCGGAATGCCGATGGCGTACGAACTGAAGGAAATGCTGCGCGCGCAGGACAGCATGACGGTGGTCGGCAACGGGCCGAATTTCCACTTCGTCCCGTCCAACCCGTGGGCCGCGGTCAATTGGCGCAAGCGCGAGGACATCGAATTCCCGGTCGCCGGCTACCTCGAAAAAAAGGGCATCGCCTTCAACCCCTCGGGCGCCAAACGCGTCCACCCGGAAAAGAATCAAGTAGAGCTCGGCGACGGCTCGACCTTGGCCTACGACTACCTGGTGATCGCCACCGGCCCGAAACTGGCGTTCGACGAGATCGAAGGCTTTGGCCCGGACGGCCACACCCTGTCAGTGTGCAACGTCGACCACGCATCCAATGCAGGCAAGGCATGGAGCGGCTTCGTGAAGGACCCCGGCCCGATCGTCGTCGGCGCGGTGCAGGGCGCCTCGTGCTTCGGCCCGGCCTACGAGTTCGCGTTCATCATGGAAACCGACCTGCGCAGGCGCAAGATCCGCGACCGCGTGCCGATGACCTTCGTCACCTCGGAGCCCTATATCGGCCATCTTGGCCTCGGTGGCGTCGGCGACTCCAAGACCCTGCTCGAATCCGCGATGCGCGACAAGCACATCAAGTGGATCACCAATGCAAAGGTCACGAAGGTGGAAGCCGGCAAGATGTTCGTCACCGAGCACGACGAGGAAGGCAAGGAGAAGAAAAAGCACGAACTGCCGTTCAAGTACTCGATGATGCTGCCCGCATTCAAGGGGATCGACGCCGTGTTCGGCATCGAGGGGCTGACCAACCCCCGCGGCTTCATTGCGATCGACTCCCACCAGCGCAACCCGAAGTACACCAACGTGTACGCAGTCGGCGTGTGCGTCGCGATCCCGCCGGTGGAAGTCACCCCGATCCCCACCGGCGCGCCAAAGACCGGCTACATGATTGAATCGATGGTGACCGCCGCCGCGCTGAACATCCGCGAGGCGATCGACGGCAAGGAACCGAGCCACAAGGCCACCTGGAACGCGGTGTGCCTGGCCGACCTGGGCGACACCGGCATCGCGTTCGTCGCGCTGCCGCAGATCCCGCCGCGCAACGTCAACTGGTTCGCCGAGGGCAAGTGGGTGCACCTCGCCAAGGTGGCGTTCGAGAAGTACTTCATACGCAAGATGAAAAAGGGCACCTCGGAGCCGCTGTACGAGAAGTACGTCATGAAGGCCCTGGGGATCGTCAAGTTGAAGGACAAGGTCTCCTAGCACATGGGCATCTCCGGCCGCATCAGCCGCTTCTTCGTAGGCTCGCAGCTGACGCCGCTGGTGGCGCTCGTCGCGATGCTGCTCGGCATCTTCGCCGTGCTGGTCACGCCACGCGAAGAGGAACCGCAGATCAACGTGGTGATGGCCAACGTGCTGATCCCCTTCCCGGGCGCCTCGGCAAAAGACGTCGAGTCGCTGGTGGCGATTCCGGCCGAACAGGTGCTGTCGCAGATCACGGGCATCGATCATGTGTACTCGGTGTCCAAGCCAGGCATGGCCGTGCTGACGGTGCAATACAAGGTGGGCGAGGACCGCACCCCGGCGCTGGTTCGCCTGTACGACACGCTGTACTCCAACAAGGACTGGGTTTCGCCCAACCTCGGTGTCGGCGAGCCGATCATCAAGCCGATGGGCATCGACGACGTGCCGATCGTCGTGGCGACGTTGTGGACCGCTGACCAGGCGCGCGGGGCCTACGACCTCGAGCGCGTGGCGCACGCCGCCGAAGTCGAACTCAAGCGCGTGCCCGGCACGCGTGTGGTGCAGACGATCGGCGGGCCGCAGAGGAGCGTACGCATCCTGCTGGATCCGGAGCGCATGCAGTCATTCGCCGTCACTACGCAGGACATCCGCGCGGCGCTGCTCGGCGCGAACCTCAATGTTTCCGCCGGCAGCCTGGTGCAGGGCGGCCGGGAGACGGTCGTGGAAGCCGGCGGATTCCTCGGCTCGGCCGGCGCGGTCGCGGGCCTCGTGGTGGGAAGGCAGGCCGCACGCCCGGTATACATCAGCGACGTCGCGCGCGTGAGCGACGGGCCCGACCTGCCAAAACGCTACGTCTGGCACGGCACGCGCAACGGCGAATTCCCCGCGGTGAGCATTGCAATCTCGAAAAAAGCCGGCGAAAACGCGGTCGACGTGGCCGAAAAACTGATCCAACGCCTGGACCAGCTCAAAGGCAGCGTGGTGCCCGAGGGCGTCAACGTCACCGTGACCCGGAACTACGGCGCGACCGCCAACGACAAGGCAATGAAGCTGATCCAGAAGCTGATCTTCGCCACCCTCTCGGTGATCGTGCTGGTCTGGGTTTCCCTCGGGCGGCGCGAGGCGGTTATCGTCGGGCTGGCTGTCCTTCTGACGCTGGCCGCGACCCTGTTCGCCTCTTGGGCGTGGGGCTTCACGCTCAACCGCGTGTCGCTCTTCGCGCTGATCTTTTCGATCGGCATCCTTGTTGACGACGCCATCGTGGTGGTGGAGAACATCCACAGGCACCGGGCGCTGTCGGACGAGCCGCTCATGGCGCTGATCCCCGGCGCGGTGGACGAGGTCGGCGGACCGACCATCCTCGCCACCTTCACCGTGATCGCGGCGCTGCTGCCGATGGCCTTTGTGTCCGGTCTCATGGGCCCCTACATGAGCCCGATCCCGATCAATGCCTCGATGGGAATGCTCATATCGCTGGCCATCGCGTTCGTCGTCACGCCCTGGCTGGCCGCGCGCATGCTGCCCGCTGACGCCCCTCCGGCGCACTCGCACGGCGCGAGCCCGTGGATCTCGCGGATCTCGCGGCGCGCCATCGGCCCGTTCCTGCGCGGTGCGGCGGGTCGAGGCGCGCGCAGGAAGCTGCTTGCCGCGATCCTGCTGCTGATCGCATTCGCGGTGTCGCTCGCCGGCTTCAAGCTGGTAGTGCTGAAGATGCTGCCGTTCGACAATAAATCCGAATTCCAGGTCGTCCTCGACATGCCGGTGGGCACGCCCCTGGAGCAGACCTCCAGCGCGCTCCACGAGATCGGTGCCTATCTCGCCACCGTGCCCGAAGTCACCGACTACCAGGCCTATGCCGGAACCAGTGCGCCGATCAACTTCAACGGCCTGGTGCGCCAGTACTACCTGCGCGCACTGCCCGAACTGGGCGACCTGCAGGTGAACCTCGTAGACAAGCACCACCGCAGCCGCCAGAGTCACGAGATCGCCGCCGCGGCGCGCCCGGCGATCGAAACCATCGCGCGCCGCCACGGCGCGAGCGTCAAGGTGGTCGAGGTCCCGCCGGGCCCGCCGGTGCTTGCGCCGATCGTCGCCGAGGTCTACGGGCCGGACTATGCCGGCCAGCAAAAGGCCGCCGGGGAATTGCGCAAGGTGTTCGGCGCGACGAAGGACATCGTGGACATCGACTCGAGCGTCGAGGAAACCGCGCCGCGGCTGCTGCTGCGCGTGGATCGGCACAAGGCCGCCGCGATGGGCGTCGCGCAGGGGAATGTGGTGCAGACTATCCGCGCGGCCCTTGCAGGAGAGGATGTGACGCCCCTGCACACCGGCACCGCGAAATATGAGATCCCGGTGCGCATCACCCTGCCGCCGGAAAAGCAGGGCGGCCTGGACGCGATCCTGAAGCTGCGCGTGCGCGCCGCCGACGGCACGCTGGTGCCGCTCTCGGAGGTCGTGCTGGCCACGCCCGCCGAGCGCGAGCAGACGATCTACCACAAGGACCTGCTGCCGGTGGTGTACGTGGTCGGTGACATGGCCGGCGGCCTGGACAGCCCGCTGTATGGCATGTTCGACATGCGTTCGGCCATTGCGAAGATTGCGGCCCCGCAGGGCGGGCACCTTGGCGAATACTTCATCCGCCAGCCCGCCGACCCGTATTCCCAGTACGCGATCAAATGGGACGGCGAATGGCAGATCACCTACGAAACATTCCGCGACATGGGCCTTGCCTACGCGGTCGGCCTGGTCCTGATCTACCTGCTGGTGGTGGCGCAGTTCCGCTCGTACCTCGTGCCGCTGGTGATCATGGCGCCGATCCCGCTGACGATCATCGGGGTGATGCCGGGACACGCGCTGCTCGACGCCCAGTTCACCGCGACTTCGATGATCGGCATGATCGCCCTCGCCGGCATCATCGTGCGCAACTCGATCCTGCTGGTCGATTTCATCAACCTGCAGTTGGCCGGGGGCATGGACCTGCAGGATGCGGTCATCAGTTCGGCCGCCACACGCGCCAAGCCCATCGTGCTCACCGGTCTGGCAGCAATGATCGGCGCCCTGTTCATCCTCGACGACCCGATCTTCAACGGCCTGGCGATTTCGCTGATCTTCGGGATCATGGTCTCCACCCTGCTGACCCTGGTCGTGATCCCGGTCCTGTACTACGCGCTCATGTGGCGCAGGGCCGCGCCGGCGGAACCGGCGCCTCAATCCATTCCCGTACCGCAACCCACCAATTGAAAGGAACCGCCATGACCACCGAAAACGTCATCCGCATCTTCGCAGGCGCCATGATCCTCGTCTCGCTCGCGCTCGGCGCGGACGCCAGCCCGCTGTTCGTCAGCCGCCACTGGCTGTGGCTGACGACCTTCGTCGGCGCCAACCTGTTCCAGTTCGGCTTCAGCGGCGCGTGTCCGCTGGAATTCGTGCTGAAGAAGCTCGGCGTGCAGACCTGCGCCCAGACGACCGAAGCCCGGTTGCGCGCGCAGCACTGAGCATCGTCCCCGACGGGCAGTCGGAGGATGGCCGCGCCTACTCCGGCTGGATGCCGATGCTTTTGACGATCTTGCCCCAGCGCTCGAATTCGCCGTTGACGAAAGTGCCGACCGCCTGGGGACTGCCGGTCCCCTCGGCGATCGCGCTCGGCGAGCGCCACGTCGGGCACGCCGATTTCAACGCTGCGCAGGGCATTGACCAGCGGTAGGGACATGGCATCGACTCAGGGAGGCATGCGGGCAGCGGCATTGCCCACGTGCGCAAATTCTACCGAAAGGCTGCCGCCAGCGGCGGCGGCGCCGCCGCTGAAGCCGGATCAGTCGATCGCGGCCAGCAGCAAGAGCGCGACCCCGCCGCCGATCCCGGCAGGAATGCCGTACTGCTCAAGGCGCGAGACCGCATCGCCCGCAATGACCTGGACCGGGACCTTGGTGAGTTCGAGCACGCGGTTGGTAACCGAGGCTTCGAGCATCCGTGTGAGCGAGTTCTTCCGCGCGGTGCTCATGACAATGTGATCGCAACCCAGTTCTTTCGCCGTGTCGGTGATCGCCTGGGCTTTACGTCCGAGCTTGAGATGCACCGTGTGCGGCACTCCGGCGGCGTCGAGCATGCGGCGGACCGGGCGCAGCGCCTTCTCGGCTGCGTCCTGGTGGAATAATTCGCGGGACTTGCTACTCGCAAACTGGGCGATGTGCCTCGAGAACGGCGCCTGCACGTTCAGCAGGTGAACCGCCATCCCAAGCTGCTTTCCGAATTCTCTGATGACGTGCCGCACCGCGTGCAGCGAATTGGGTGAACCGTCGACCGGAACCAATACATTCAGCATGGCGTGCCCTCCTTTAGAAGCGTTTAACGCCGGCGATCCGGCAATTTCCTGCGACGCGAACCTTGCGAGCCGCGCGCTGATCCTCGATTCGAGCCTGCGATGGTTCCTGGCAAAGCCCAGCCAAAGCACGCCGAAAACGGTCACCGCATAAAGCAGCGGCACGGTGAGCTTGTAGGCGCCGAAGGCGTCCTTCAACAAAGGCTCGCTGGTGACCATCTTGACCGCGGTCCAGGCGAGCACGCCCGAACCAACGTATACGATCGACGGGTAGCGCTCGACAAAGCGGAGCAGCAGGGTGCTCCCCCATACGATGATCGGAATGCTGATGAGCAGGCCGAGCGCGACCAGCAGGAAACTGCCTTGCGCCGCGCCGGCCACGGCCAGCACATTGTCGAGGCCCATGACCATGTCGGCGACCACGATGGTCCGCATGGCGCCCCAGAACGTGCTTGCGGCGTTGATCCCGGCGTCGTTCCCGTTCTTCTCCTCCTCGGGCAGCAGCAGCTTGTAGGCGATCCAGACCAGCAAGGCGCCGCCCACGAACAGCAGACCCGGGATCTTGAGCAGCCACACGACGATCAAGGTCATCGAGGTGCGCACCACGATCGCCCCGGCCGCGCCCCAGAGGATCGCCCGCCGCTGCAGGTGCTTGGGAACGTTACGCGCCGCAAGCGCGATCACGATGGCGTTGTCCCCCGCGAGCACCAGGTCGATGACGATGATCGCCAGCAGCGCGGACATGAATTGCGTCGAGAGAATTTCCACGTTAGCGCTCCGTCGAACGTCCGCTCAAGCGGCCGCTACTCGCTCTTGTTCGCGAAACCCAGCAGGTGCAGCAGGCTGGTGAACAGGTTGAAGATCGACACGTAGAGCGTCACGGTGGCCATGATGTAGTTGGTTTCCCCGCCATGGAGGATGTTGCTGGTCTCGTACAGGATGAGGCCTGACATCAGCAGCACGAACATGGCCGAAACCGCCAACGACAGCGCAGGCATCTGGAAAAAGATCGCCCCCAGCCCGGCCAGGAACGCGACCAGGATGCCGACCATCAGGAAGCCGCCCATGAAGCTGAAGTTCCTGCGGCTCGTCAGCGCATAGCCCGAAAGCCCGATGAACACGGCTGCGGTGGCGCCCAGGGCGGTCATGACCGTCTGCGGGCCGTTGGGCAAGCCCATATGGGTATTGAGGATCGGACCCAGCGTGTAGCCCATGAAGCCGGTAAGCGCGAATACGAATCCCAGTCCGAAGATGCTGTCGCGGAACTTTGTGGTCAGAAACAGCAATCCGAAATAGCCCACCAGAGTCAGAATAAGGCCGGGATGGGGCAGATTCATGGCCATCGCCGCCGCCGCGGTGAGCGCACTGAACGCGAGCGTCATCGCCAGCAAGAGGTAAGTATTGCGAATCACCTTGTTGCCGGCGAGTACCGCCGAAGCCGGTGACGCCGCTGCCGGTGCCTGGATCGCGCGAGCTTGGTTCATCGGGTTCATGCGAATCTCTCCTGTGGGACTGAATGGTTAAAGCGTAACGGAAGCTGGGCTTCTTGACGATTCGAATATAGTGTCGACTAAGTTCGAGAAAACCGATGTATCGCCTGCCCCCCGACACCTTCGCGCACGCCCGGCGAGCCGCGCCCTCGGGGTTCGGTGACGGCACCCGAATTCGGTTGGACGAGGCGGTCGCGATGGCGCGCTCATAGCGACGCATCGAGTTTTTTATGCCCGGTTTCGCCCGTCCGGCGACGGCGCGGCGGCGGGTTGCGCCTGCGTTTCATCGAGCCACTCGCGCCACACCGCCATCAGCACGGCGAGGATCACCGGGCCAAGGAACAGCCCGATCAGGCCGAACGCCGCCAGGCCGCCGAGCACGCCGAACATGACCAGCAGGAACGGGATGCGGGTGGCGCTGCTGATCACCAACGGGCGGATCAGGTTGTCCACCCAGCTCACCACCAGCGCGCCCCAGAGCAGCAAGCCGGTGCCGGCGGCCACCTGTCCGTTGAGCAGCAGCCACACGCCGATCGAGCCCCAGACGAAAGGCGTGCCGAAGGGAATCAGCGCGATCAGCGCCGTCAGCGCGGCCAGCAGCACCGGCGCCTGGACTCCCGCCGCCCAGTAGCCCAGGCCGGCGAGCACCCCCTGCGCCAGCGCGGTGAGCACCAGGCCGTAGATGACGGCCTTGGTCGTTGCGCCGACGGCGGCGAGATAGGCGTCGACACGCGCGCCGAGCAAGCGGTGCAGCACGCGCTGCACCTGGTCGAGCAAGCTCTCGCCGTCGCGGTAGAGGAAGAACACCGCGAGCAGGGCGAAGCCGAGCTTGGCGGCGTTGCGCCCCACGCCACCCAGGAGGTTCATGAGATCGCCGACGCTCTGCTCGACCCACTGGGCGATCTGCGCCCGCACCGCGGCAGGATCACCGGCGAGCTGATCGAGGAATTCCTGCAGCCGCTCGCTCACCCAGGGAATGCGCGCGATGAACTCCGGCAGCGGGTGCGGCCCCTGCGCCAGATAGGCCGCCACTGCCGCGTAGGCGGCGGCCAACTCGCTGCGCAGCAGGGCGATCAGCCACAGCAGCGGCAGCACGAACGCCGCGGTCAGTAGCAGCGTCATGACGAGAGCGCTAAGCGTGGCCTGCCCGCGCAACCCCCGGCGCAGCCGCACGTAGAGAGG
>ENA-ORBV01002787-ORBV01002787.1-microbial-mat-metagenome-genome-assembly--contig:-NODE-2787-length-36337-cov-18.809597_pt1 | contig 36337 bp, 41 predicted proteins | sample MGYA00237777_ERZ505514 | MGnify/ENA primary metagenome ERZ505514 (study PRJEB26160, sample SAMN06269048) | microbial mat metagenome | isolation source: Oligotrophic lake microbial mat | place... | reverse complement strand
TTTTACGTCAAGCTGGGCGCCAGGCGCTTTTTCTTAGTCTTAGTCTTTTACGTCAAGCTGGGCGCCAGCCGCTTTTTCTTAGTCTTAGTCTTTTACGTCAAGCTGGGCGCCAGCCGCTTTTCTTAGTCTTAGTCTTTTACGTCAAGCTGGGCGCCAGCCGCTTTTCTTAGTCTTAGTCTTAGTCTTTGTCGAGTTCTGACTTTATGTGTTTCGACAAAATATCCCACCCGAATTTCTTATTTATTAGTTTCATCAGTCGTCGGGAAGGCAGGCCTGGCTGCTGTTCTGCAGAATAATAAGTTGGGAATGAAATATTCAAACACTGTGACATTTTCCACTGCGTTGATATTCTCAGTTCTTTTCGTAACTTAGCGAGAAATGATTTTTCTGAATCTTTTTTTTCTTTCTTCATATCAAAGTACTATGAAATAAACGTTGCATATTGACTATAAGAAGTAGTATAAAGAAGTAACAGTAGTTAAACAAGTAGTCATACAGTAGTTAACAAGTAGTCAAAAAAGGATAAATATGATCGGTAAATATTGCATTGTTAGAACGTTCTCTGCCGGAGTTTTTGCCGGAACGTTAGTGTCAAGAAATGGAAAAGAAGTCGTGTTGTCAGACTCCCGCCGAATTTGGAGGTGGGAAGGAGCGGCTAGCTTGTCGCAGCTCGCGACGGACGGAACTAGCGCACCTCTCGACTGCAAGTTTCCTTGCCCAGTGAAAGAAATACTCTTAACAGAAGCTATCGAAATTATTACATGCACTGCAACAGCAAAAGAATCTATTGAAAGTGTGCCGGTTTGGAGTGCGTAACTTCGGGGCTCCGGGCTCGGGCTCGGGCTCCGGCTCCGGGCTCGGGCTCCGGGCTCGGGCTCGGTGTATGGATCTGTAAAATTGTAAGAGGCAATTTATGAAAAGTGTAAATTCCGGCGGCGGCTTCGGCTGGGGTGACGGCGACGGCTACGGTGACGGCGACGGTGACGGCGACGGCTACGGCGACTACGACGGAGCCGGCTCGGGCTAAAATCGCAGTTGTGGATCTGTAGAATTGTAGGAGGCAATTTATGAAAAGTGTAACTTCGGGCTTCGGCTGGGGTGACGGCTACGGCGTCGGTGACGGCGACGGCAGCGGCGACGGCAGCGGTGACGGCCGCGGCGGCGGCGACGGCGGCGACGGCTTGGGCTACGGCTACGTTCATAGGCCGGGCGACGGCAGCGGCTACGGTGACGACTACGGCGGTGGCAGCGGCTGGGGCGACGGCGGCGGCGACGGCTGGGGCGACGGCAGCGGCGACGGCCGCGGCGGCAGCGGCGGTAGCGGTGACGGCGACGGCTACGGCGGCTCCGGCTCCGGCGGTAGCGGCTCCGGCGGTAGCGGCTCCGACGGCTACAGCTAAAATCGCGGTGTATGGATCTGTAAAATCGCAGGAGGCAATTTATGAAAAGTGTAACTTCGGGCTTCGGCGACGGCTCCGGCGACGGCTCCGGCAGCGGCGGTGACGGCGACGGCTCCGGCTACAGCTAAAATCGCGGTGTATGGATCTGTAAAATCGCAGTTGTGGATCTGTAAAATCGCAGGAGGTAATTTATGGAAGCAAAATTTTCAGAATTGTTGTGGAAAACGATAGTACGAGTGGAGTCAACAGAAGAGAAGATCAGTTTTTTTACGGAGACGGGCGAGTATCGGCTATCTCATTTTCAAGGTTGCTGCGAGAGCGTGCGCGTTGAGTCTATCGAGGGGGATCTAGATTCTCTGGTAGGTTCTCCCCTTTTGGTCGCCGAAGAGTCGGTAAACGATTCAATGTCTAGATTGGAGAGTACGGCTTATGATGACCGCTCACGGACGTGGACTTTCTACAAACTGGCGACTATTAAAGGTCACGTCGATATTCGGTGGATCGGAGAATCTAACGGTTTTTATTCAGAGAGCGTTGATTTTGATTTTTTTCCAAAGGCGGAATCATGAAAACACTACTAGCACTACTACTACTACTACTCGCAGCGTGGTTAGGCTATCTCGGCAGTCAAACTGTAATAACACAAACAAAAAACTACTATCAGCGAGCGCTAGACTACGTAATCAGTCAGGTTACACACATAGAAGTAGTACGCGAGTATGTGGAGATAAGGTCAGAGACGCTACCCTTAGATCAGCTCGTCGAGCGCGCTGCTAAAAAACACGGAGTACCAGCACTGTTGATGCGTGCGTTGATAGTGCAGGAGTCAGGTCGAGGTTTGCGCACAGATAGGGTGAGATACGAGCCGCACTTGCAAAAGAGATTCAAGCGTGAAAGTTGGCAGACTGACATGGAGTTTCAGGGGTTATCTAGCAGTTGGGGACTGGGGCAGATTATTTACGGATTCTGGAAAGACTTTTGCAAGCTAGATAGCTACGCAGATCTGTTAGATCCAGCGCGGAATCTTGATTGCAGCGCGTCGATCATTCGCGATTGCTTGAATCGCAGGAAGGCAGTGAGTAATAAAGTAATGCGTTTTCGGCAGTGTCTGAAGGAGTATAATGGAGGTGAGGAGTACGCAGGGCAGGTCGAGGCGCATCTTGTCGAGTTGGTGTTAGGGGAGATGTTGGGATCAGAAGAATAATCTGCATTAATAACAACGCTACGAGTACGCACAAGAAGAATAAAAACAAAAGGAGCAAAATGGCTAACAGTCGTCGACACGCAGGTGTATACGAGCGCGCACAAGCAAGTGATTACGTACGTAAACAAAAGTACGACAAGATATCATTTACGGATATTCTGCTGATGTTTGTTGCAGGGTCTTTATTTGCGGGTTTAGTGTGGTTTCTAGTTTATCTAATAGAGAGGGAATAGAATGATCAAAGAACAATCTGACATGAAGGGTGACTTACACGAGTCGTATAGAATAGTACGAGACGCTGGTAGGCTTGAAGAGCGCCAGCGCGTTTTAGGAGAACTTGCGCTGATGTTAATAGGCTCACCGAAGCCGGGAGACATGCACTACTACATGGGTTTCAATAAAGGGTTAACAGAGCTACGCGTAAAGATTGAGAATCCCCGAGAGGCGAGCGCAGTCGGAGACGAGCTTTTGAATCTAGCGAAACGGGCTATCTCGCGTGAGCAAATTTGAGCACTTCCGAATGCAGTTTGGCGTTTGAGCAATAGAACGATGGAAATCTATGGATAGCGTACTCTACACACGAATCGTAAACATAGCAGAAGACATTAAGGAAGTAACAATTCTTTATGAATCGAACAATAAGCTTTATGTATCTTACGTTATAAGTAGTCCGAGGGGCGCGAGTGGACATTTCAGGCGCGTGAAGATCCAGGACCATTACTTAGCGACACTCGCGCTAGTTGAGCAAACGAGCGTAACGATTGCACACTGAAACAAAAACTATGCTTTATAAATCTATATCACCCTTCGATTATGAAGGTTACGAACCAGACGCCAGCGTTACCGGGGAGAAGGCGTTACTAGCTGAGCTTTTGATGCAAGCCGTAAGAGATATCATTGATGCAGATGTTGGTAAGAGTTCCGGGTCCGACTATCAACGACGGCTGGCGCAGGAGTGGATCTATGACGATAGCGAAAACAGCGACACTGGCTTTACGTTCGTGCAGTGTTGTGATTGGTTGGGGCTAGACGCGCGCACCGTGAGGCGGGCTATTAGGGAGTGTTTGAGTAAGGAGTCATTCCGGGGGCATATCGAGCGAGGCAGTAGGCTTAATTCTTACTGCATCGCTTGGCGTAAAAGAATCTGGCGGGATAATGAACTACCCGAGTCCGGGTCTGAGCCTGAGCCCGGGCCTGAGCCTGAGTCGCCGATTCGTTTAGCCCGGCAACCGTAAAACCCGCACGCGCTCTTCCCCCATTCTTTTACGCACCCCAAACCGTGTCTGAATAGCCGCTCGAACTGTTGTGAGTTTTACACCGTGCTGTCTAGCGATAGTCGAGCAAATATCGCGCACCACAGCATCGCTAGCCATGATTTCTGACTTTACGGACAGCATACTACAGGCTTCATAAGCCTTGAAAGCTTGCAAGAAGTGTTCCGCGATGTCATCAATAAAATCCTCTGGGGTTTTCGACTCGATATAGTCCCGCATCTCCCGCCAAGCGCTCTCGGATGCTGTATATTTGCATTCGGCGAGATGAATCATCTCGGCGAGGCATTGCATTTGCCAATCTTTTACGCGCTCCTTGTCCCACCCCGCGTACGCATATTGAATGTTAACTACTTCGAGGATCAGAAACCTTCGATTCCCCGTCGAATCGCGCAAAAGCTGCTCTGCATTCGCGCTTGAGATAAAACTACAGCGGTTAAGCCTCATTTTTGAGTCTCTATCGTATGGAGCCCGCACGTTGCTATCCGGGGATGTGATTAAATCTTTCAGTGTCGAGACTTCTGTTCTACTTGTCTTATCAAACTCGCTGATTTTCATAACAAGCCCGCGATTTAGGCTTAAGTATGTGTCTTTATCGTCCCCCACAACGTTCAAGCTTACGCAGAATTGACACAATCCGCCGACGAGCATGTTTGTCCAAGTGTCTTTTCCGACACCCTGACCGCCCTGTAGCACTAAAATCCTGTTTTGTATCATGGGGTCATATAACCGCTGAAAAACAAGTCCACACCATTCTTTTAAGAGTTCTGAGAACGATGCTACAGAAACTCCGGCGCTTTTACGTAGTGTCATGAGATAAGCCATCGCCGAGATTCGGTCTTCTCCGTCCCACGGCGGAATATCAACCAAGAATTCAGGCTCTTTCATAAACTGGTACTGGGCGAAGTGATAAGCAACATCCCCTACTTTAAATTTTACATCTGAAGACTCGTTTCTGTACAAAGCTTCAGACTTTACGCGGTCTAGTTCATTGATTGCCGGATTCCAAAGCCCGCTGGATGTTTCCTTACACATCAATTTTTCAGCGAAGATGCATTTACGCGGATTGTCGAACACCGTATCGAACAGTGCATAATAGTCGAACCGCGACGCGGTTTTTGAATTCTTACGGGCCTCTACAACCGCCGACTTTGCAAGTATTTCCGCAGGATTCCCACCATTTTGCACCCAATCTGTAACGTCACCATGGTCCGGTACTCCGTCCGGCACAAAAACCCGCAGCTCTTTTACGTGCCCAGCTAATTTCCGACTAACGAGCGAGACTCTTTTACGTCCTGGGTCGTCATTGTCCGGGATCAGGATTACGGTCTTCCCTTCCAGCTGTTTCGTGTGTAAATCGAGCCAAGAACCGGCGCCCGAATGGCTAGTAGTACCGACCAAACCCGCAGAAATGAGCGTTTCCGCGTCTTTTTCGCCTTCGCAGAGATATACTAGGTCGGCTGCGAGCACAGAAGACAGGTTGTAGAGCGGGACAACCATCCCCGCGAGCTTCGGGATCCATTGCCCCCGCTCGAAACGCTCGAACCACATCTTTTTGTTTGGGAGTTTGACCTTACGGCATAGGACATTGCCAACGATGTCTTTGTAGACGTAGTATTTTGTGCCTTCCGCAAGCCCGCGCCCTATCGACAACGGTCGGGATACGTTTCCCGGTATTGTAGTGTCAATTAGCCCGCGACTTTGGAGTTCTTTTTTTACGAGCTTCCAGTCACACCCCGCGAAGCAATTTAGGATGATTTCTCCAGAGTGTGACTCCGTAAGGCTCAAGGATGCCGAAGCATCGTCGTGGCAGGGGCACTTGCAGAGGTATCCGGTAGGAGTAGCGGCGGCGCCGCCTAGCGCGTGAGCGATGACTTCTAACCGCATAGATAGCACCTGATAACTAATGTTTACGAATGCTTACGGTACTACTTAATGCTTACGGTACTACTTAATGCTTACGGTACTACTTTGCGCTTGCGGTACTACTTAATGCTTACGGTACTACTTAATGCTTACGGTACTACTTAATGCTTACGGTACTACTTTGCGCTTGCGGATCTGAGCTTTTTGAGCATTCTCCTTATGTCAGCAGTCGCGAGGCCATATCTCGTGCAGATCGGTAATATGTATTTGTCCGGGAATCCGGTCCGACTCCAGCGTTGTACGGTTAGCGTGTGAACGTTAAAGTCCGCGCTTAGTTTGTTTACACCACCCGCGGCATCCAGCATGTCTTGAAACGTTTTCATTTTCATACCCCCGAATCAAATGTTTACAAAAATCAACAATTAGCATTGACATAGTACGCACCGAGGAGATAACTTGTCTATAGAGTTTATGGAAAATTTACTAGACACTGATTCTACCCTAGCGGCTGCTGCCGCTATCCCACCCCTCTGGGAGCATCAGCGCCAGGCCATAGAGCGTGCAACGAATCGCTTTGCGCTGTTCTTTGATCCTGGTTGTGGAAAATCGCGCACAGTGATTGAAATCTGGCGTAAAGCTAACCCACTACCCGCAAAAACGATCATCTTCACCCCCCTGAACGTCTGTCGCAACTGGGAAAACGAGCTAAAGCTTTACGCGGGCTGCGATTATTCGGTTTACGTGGTTGCAGGGCAGAGCCGCGTAAAGAAAATCGCTATGCTAACAGCGTTCGTAAGTCACACTGGGCCAATGCCAGCATTTTTGATTTGCAATATTGAGACTTTACGCAAATTGGAGTACCGGCACTATCTTACAGCTTCTAAATCGTCATTCTTAATACTAGACGAATCGCATAATTTCAAAAGCCCGGACTCCCACCAAACCAAGGGTCTGTTAGTCCTGATCAGGCTTACAAAGCCCACACACCTATACTTGCTTACGGGTACCCCCTGCCCGCAGGGGGAGATAGATCTTTATACTACGTTTCTGCTACTCGGCAAAGTAACCGAAAATTTTTTCATGTGGCGCAAACGTTATTTTAACGACAAGAACGAAGCGCGAAGGGGTGGTAAAAATTACTGGCCGGAGTACGTGGTTACGCCCGCCGGGAAAGCCCAGTTGCGGGATCTCTTGCAAGAATGCAGTATGTCGGCGAAAAAAGATCTAGTACTCGATTTGCCGGAGCTTGTGCGTACGAATCTTTACGCCGAGATGTCCCCTGCGCAGAAAAAATGTTACGAGTCGATGAAAGAGTATTTGTTTGCAATCGATCATGAAGGTAACGAGCTAAACGCCACGAACATGCTTACGCGCACACTGCGTTTGCAGCAAATACTTGCGGGATTCCTGGGAGACGTTGAGATTTCTCATGAAGTGCGAGTCGGGGGCCTCGGGTGGCGTGTACAGCGCAATAATCGGCTAGTGGCACTGGGCGATGCGATTGCGCTTATGGACGGTGCGCAGTTTATTGTGTGGACTATTTTTAAAGCGACTTACGGGCAGATTGGAAAATTACTTTCGGACAAAAACATCTCGTTTGGTTTACTGACCGGAGAACAAACAGCGCAAGAGAGATTCCGAAACATGGAGGATTTCCAGGCCGGTAAGCTTAGAGCGCTCGTGTCGCATCCTCGCGCCGGGGGAGTCGGAGTCAACCTCACCGCTGCGAGTTTTAGTGTCCATTATACAAGATCGTATAATCTCGTCGATGACCTGCAATCCGAAGCCAGAAGCTATCGTGGTGGTAGCGAACGACATAAGCGCATCACGCGGATTGATATTATTACGCCGGAAACGGTCGATGAGGACATTGCGGAAGCTTTGCGAGCGAAGAAGAGTGTGCAGGACTTTATTTTAGTACTTAAGGCACAGCATGGGAAATGAGCCAGAAGACAAGACCAGAAAAAATCTGAAGCTTGAAGAATTCATACAAATGCTAGATAGACACAACTGGTTCTACGTGCGCAGCGATGACAACGAAGTTTACCGGAAGGGATTTCTTGAAGATCAGAGACTTATATCACTATCTAGATTTCTCGATGGGGAATTCCTGAAAGCCTACAAAGAAAAAGAAAGCCAAGTATTTGGCTACAAAACAGATAAGGGTAATTTATGAGCATACGAGACGATGAATTGCCGCAAGAGCTAGCGACGGACTGGGGAACACCTGACAATGACACGCCACCCGAAGCTCCCGCCGACTTGGCAGCCGCCACCAAGCTGGCCGCTGAGCTGAAAGAGGAGATCACCGGCATCGCGCTTACGCTTAAGCAAAAAGAAGACAAGCTTCAGGACGTAAGACAAGAGCTGCTAGCTGCTTTGGAATTTATGGGCATTGAGAGTATTCGGGCGCATGGGTACTTATTCCACAAAGAAGAAAAAACATCTGTGACCACGCCGAAGACCACCGAGCAAAAGCAAGAGCTGTTCGAGTACTTGAAAGAGAAGGGTTTGTATTGGGAGATGGTTTCCGTAAACTCGCAAACACTAAATGCGCTCTACCATTCTTTGTCTACGCAGGCTGAGGAAGAAGGGATCCTGGCGTTTAAGTTGCCAGGGGTCCCAGATCCCACGACGTATACGAATCTGAAGATGAGGAGATCGTAATATGTACGATCCTTTGTAAGCGACTAACAACAAGGAATATATGACCGACAAAATGCTAGAAGAGATTAAGAGAAAAGTATCCGCTGCCGCCGCCGCTGCCGTATCCGCTGCCGGAGCCGCTGCCGCCGCCAAGCTGGAGGCGGTACCCGTGCAAGTACCTGCTGTACCTGCTGTACCTGCTGTACCTGCCCTCCCACCCCCAGCGCTCGTTGATGATATTAACTGGGGTGCGATTGAAAACATAGACTCCAGCGATTTGCTGATTCCCAAGATTTTTCATCAGCAGCCACTATCGAAGTTCGTTCAGGATGGACTTGCCAGGCCAGGGGATTTTTGTGACTCGTTTACGGGGAAGATACTGGCTTCGAAGGACGAGAAACTTGAGCTGATTATTTTCGGACTATTTAAGAATATGATCGTTAGTAAATTTAACCCTAAAACGCAGCAGTTTGATCTAGAAAAGGTGATTCCCATTACTCCGCAGAATGCATACGAGATGAGTCAGAGGGAGTATTTTCAAGAAAGGGGTGGGGAGACTTATAAGAACAACTTAGCCCATAACTTTTACTGTCTAATCCCGAGTCTTGTCGAGGAGCTTCCTTACGTTTTTACTCTTGCCGGATCGAAATGGAGGACGGCTAAGAAAGTTTGCACTCTGCTGGGAAAGCTTCAGAAACAGAGAAGGTCTGGAGCGAGCGTTGTGTTTGAGTTCTGTAGTAAATTCGTTCCGGGCAAGAAAGGTCCCTGGATCGATGTACTAGTAGACCAGGGCCGAGACTCTACGCGAGAAGAGCAGCTGGCCGTTCGTGACTGGTATCAAAGATCGAGGACAACTAAAATTGTAGCGGAAGATTCCCACGAAGGCGAAGCCTCCGGGGGCCCTGACAATTACGAGGGTTTCTAAGAACTAGCTTTCGACAGTCGTTCCATAATGGTATAAGCGCATCATGGAGCAGAAATGTCCCTGCTATACTCCGCTGTTAACAAGATTCATTAATTTTTTACTAGAAGGAACTAAACTTATGGCTATTGGTCAAGATGCATTGGATAAAATCGCGAGTGCTAAGGCTGCTTTGGAAGCTTTGGATTTACGGCTGGACGATGTGCGCAGCAATGTTGCAGCACTTAAGACTGAGATTCAGGCACTGAAAGATCAGCTTGCGGCTGGAAGCCCGGTTACCCCCGAGCAGCTGGAAGCAATTGTTGCTGGCCTTGGCGAGATCGAAAGCGCCGTCAGTGCCCGCGTAGAGGAAGCGGCTGAAGCGGCTGTTTAGTGTACTCCCGGATAGGCAGATAGATAGGCAGATAGATAGGCAGATAGATAGGCAGAACGATTTGTGTGTTAGTGTTCGTGTTTTCATAGATACATTCCTTGGCGTGGCGTAGGGTAAAACTTACGCCACGCTTTTTATGAACAAGGCAGCCATGCCCCCCACCGACAATCACAAATTCACACGCAGGGATATCAAGCTTGCCGAGAAGCTTTTCAGCGATGCTATCAAAAAGTACTTCGGCGAAATTTGGCGGATAAAGAGCGACGGGGAGTATCAAGGCTACTCGATAGAGTGTCGAAGTATGGTTTCGCTAGATCCTTGCATTTGGCGTTTATGCAACAGCGCTAGGGTCCAGGGCGCATTCCGCGCTGCTGGCCGGATAGAAACCAAAGACGTCGGCACCTGCCTAGTGTTCATACTCTTTACGAATCCCAAAAATGCAGAGCAAGGGGCGATACTAGTACAGTAACACGGGAAGCCCGCCGAACCGTCGAGATAAGTAGGATTGCAAGCGCCTTTTGTCGGCGTCGTAAAGGAAGCCCTGCATGACCATCATCCAAACAATGGTTCCATCCCAGAAGCCAGAGAATGTGTTGTCGCAGGCGCACCCCATGGTAAAGCGGGTGAACGTTTGCGCGCCTACTTCCTGCGCCAGATAGTCGGCGCCGCCGGTAGCCAGCGTAAAGTTGTTGGCCGATAGTTGCTGATGAGAGCCTGTTGAGCGGGAGATAAAGATAAACGGGTCCGAGGTTTTTGGTGCAACGGTCCCCGCCTGAGTGGAGTTGTACTGCGCTGAGCTGCCAATATCGGATACCCGACGATTGGCCCATACGTCAGTGCTGGTACTCTGCCTCCAACTGAGAATCGGATTTGCACTACCGTTTACGCCGCATCCTGCCATATAGGTAGCGGCAGCCGGGGTATCGTCGTTGGACTTTGCTACGCATACCATCGTAACCGGGAGGTTAGTCCCGCTAAGAGCAACGCCTAGCGCGGCGTTCAGCATGTAGTGCGAAGAGCCAGGCGTAAATGCCGCCCCATGATACGCCCCGCCCAAACCAGTGTTCGTTTTTACGGGGCGATTCCCCCCCGTCTGGGTCAAATGCCGAGCGTTGCCGGAGGTATCGTTCCATTGGTCGATGGCCGCCGCCGCGATGACAGCAGATAGGCTAGTGTCTTCGTAAAGCGCGGCAGGCTCAAGCGCAAGCGGGGTCCATGCAAGATCTATGCCAACAGTTACCCGGACATCTTGCAGTGCGTATTCGTAGTCATCCGGCATGACATTCAAACCAACTGTTCCACCCCAGCCTTTCCAAACGGGCTGGTTTGTAAACACGAAGCAGTAGCGAGGTACCCTAGCCAGCATCTTTACGACGTTGGCCGCAAAAATCGCCGGGGTATTGAAGTTATTGGCTGGTACTGCATAGTCAAACCCACTGCCAGGGGAGTCGAGGAACGTAGCAAGCCCGTGCTCATGTACCTGGCTGTAGTTGATGCTACCCATCCAGGGGACAGTAGGCGGGGTCTGTAGCGCCATGTCGGCATCGAATGCAGCATCGCTTTGGTTCGCGTAAGCTTCCTCATTGAAATTGACTAGCCTATTCGTGGGCCAGCAGGCATCGTGCATGCCGTCTTGGAACTTGGGTAGGAGGGAATAGTTATCAGCCGTCAGGGCTGCAAGATCAGCAACGTTTTTCAGTTGCTCGTAGCTAACCACCAGCACTACAACCTTTACACCTTCGGATTGGACGGCTTCCATTACCCGGTAGCCAAGTTCATAGTAGGCCGCCTGATATTGCGCGAAGGTGTAGGTAGAGGGCTGAGAAGTATACGAGAATATGGAGCCACTATATTGTTCGTTGTCTATGAGTAAGCCGCGCATGCCGGTTTCTTCTGCAAGCCGCGACATCATTCGGAAGTTGTTTACGTAAGCCTCGCAAGCTGCGCTATCAAAGACGTTTACCGCGCCTCCGGTAGCTGAATTGCAGCGAATGAAATTTTCCGTAAACCGCTCGAAGGGGCAGGCTATTAGGTTCGCTTTTGCGGTAGCAAATACCGAGTAGGGCGGGCTGTAGGGGTAGCAGATATTGTCATCGAAGTTTTTAGCCACTGCGCCGAAGGGATCTGTGTAACCGATCCTCAGCACGGTACCATCGAAAAAGCCCCCTGCTTCCATCTGTCGAATGCTTGCGCCTATCGTCGTGTCTTTACGAACGTTCCCAAACTGAATGATATACTGTTTAGTATTAGGGACCGACGCGCCGCTAGCGCCTGCGGAGCCTCCGTTGCCGGAGGTTCCGCCTGACAACGAGACTCCAAACAAGCCCATCTTAGCTACCGCCTCCTGGGGTAAATACTACTGTAGCAGTCGACGTTGGGCATATGACCGCGATGGAAGTATGCGCTGGCCGTCTCATCATGACCTGCGAACGAGCTAGCACTGGAGTACTAGTCCCGACTACCGCCGCGGCTGCGGAGGCCGCTGTCTTTATGTACACGTCATCAGGTCCAAGGTTTGTGACGAGGAGGTTCATATTGTCCACTCCTGGCGCCAGGCTTGCTGTGGGTAGTGGCACTACGGCTGCGCTGGACGTTGTTGTAGCGGAATGAGACACGCTAGCGCCCTCTGGAGTGACCTGTAGTACGTCAATCATACCGGACATTCTACTCGTAAAGTATGCGTGTTCCTAGTCTTTACTGAGCTATAGCTAAGTGTTCTTTATGAGCACTGGTCAGATACCGCAGCTTACGTGCGGATCGTCTTTTACCATTTAAGGTTAAAACTAAGTGGTGTCCTGGCGCCCCACCTGCCGATAGCAGCAATAGCTAGACCAACAGTGCGGACAATTGGTGCGTATTCTGGCGGAATAATCCCGGTATCGATAAGCTTGTCAATTAAGTTAATCGCATCAGGGACGAAGGCTATTAGTAGTCCCCACATAGTCTTGCTAAGGATTGGCGACTTTGTTCTCTGTTCCATTGTTGTGCTCCCTAATCGTTATGTTATGCCCATCTTTGCTGCCAGCAGATAATTCAAACTTTGTTATAGCCAAGCTCATAATGATAAGCAGTAGCCCTAGCGTGGTCGCTAACACGATAGCGCTTTTGCGTGAACCATCCTCCCGCTTCTCTAGCATGGTAAACACTCTCCCCAAAGCACTGTCTACAGAATAGGCTAGCTTACCTGTGTTGATAGCAATGTCGTCAAGCTTGTAAAGATGCCCGCGAATCTCTTTTAGGATGTTTGCATGGTCTTGTAAAATTTGCGACTGAACCTCCAGCAAGGCTCTATGTTGAGACATCGTCGAATCTATACGTTCTATTGTGGTAAGATGTGAATGGAAAGCGCCATCCACTTGATCCTTATTCCTGTCACTCATACCTGCCCATTCGCTATTAGACATTCAGAAGATCAGGGCGATGGCCCAGTACTTGAGGCACGTAGTTTCTAGTTTCTTCGGACAAGAACTTTGCAACCTTATTCCATTCCTTGCTGCCCGCTTTTCGGACTGCTTTAAGGACGTTCGGTCTGCCTGTATTGTACGCCGCTAGCGCCAATTCCAATGAGCCCAGGGCCTTGTATTCATCGTTCAGGAGTTCTTTTGCTGCGCGCCTAGAATCCCCTTCGTGGTAAGGGTCCTTTAGCTTATACGCGGCGGCAGTAGCTGGCATGAACTGGTAAGGCCCTTCTGCCCCTACGGGACTCCGTAGATACTTTCCGTTCTTGCTTTCTACCCAACGAACGCCATCCAGGATTTTGTCATCTACTACATCACCCATTTTTTTTTTCTGCCCCCCTGTCGAGATCCGCTCTAAGATACTACTTACGTCAGGCTCCGGGGTCTGCTGCGCCACGGGTGATCCCATGGGCATAGGCCGATCTGCGTAAGCTGTCCAGGCTGGAGTAGCGTTTGCTAGCTTGCCGGGAGCTGGCGGGTGGCGTAATTCCTCCAGCGTAGGGAATGACTTCCTGGCGGTAACGTCCCTTTGCCGCGTGAAAGTGATCTTTCTGGGTGTGACCGGAGCGGGGGGCGCTTCTTCCTCGGGTATCTCTACCCCTGCCGCAATGGGTCCTGCTGCACCGCCGATAGTGCCGCTTTCCGCTAAGAGCTTCATTGCGCTGCTCATTAGGTTTTTTTCGTTAGCTACATTTTGCAAGTCCCTTGCAAACTTTGGGTCCAGGATTGCTTTAGTTAGCGTTTCCATGAACTGTTTTTGCGGAATCGCTTTTAGTCTCTTTGCGATAATAGAAGTAGCGAATCTTAAAACGGGACGCCCAGCAAAGAAGCTATTGCTAGCTATGCCGTAAATAGCGCCCAGTACTGAATTGTTCTGGATAGTATCAGAACCCCCCTTCATCTTGGCATTCTCTATCGAGAGCTGGCTGTTTTTGTCTTTAAAAATGTAATCAAAAGCTTTCATTTGCGAGTCCGTAAAGACTTGCGCTTTTCTTAAGTGCGGCTCCATCTCTAGCCACTTCGAAGCCAAAAGGGCATCCCTTACCCTGCCATCAAAGGTTGGCCCGCCCGGAAGCCTGGACTCTTCTATGCTTACATCTCCAGTGTTTTGATATACCTTTTCTTGTAAGTACTCTATAATCCCGCGACGCCAGCCTGCCAGCGCGTCCTTGTCGCCCTTTGATTTTAAATAATCAGTAGTGGATTTGACTTTCTTTCCAGTATCCTGGCCCGAGAATGCCTTTGCTACTGCTACCTTGGGATCCTCTACGTTCAGCCAAAAACTCGTTGCGCCCTTTTCTACTTCCGCCTGTGTGCGCTTTAAGTCGCCATACTTCGCATCTAGAAAAGCTTGCGCAGTTTCTACGTTCTTAAATTGTTCTCGTAGCTCAGGAACTTCTGTCAGAAATTCATTGTATTGATTAAGCCATGCTTCAGCTTTTTTTCTAGTGACTTTGTTATCTTTATCTAGAGCAAACCCACGGAATAGATCCGTAGCGTGTCGGTATAGCGGCTCCATTGCTGATTTGTGATCCATGCCCGCCAAGCGCGCAGCTTCTTTGTATTGTCGCACTCCTTCCCGCTGCCCGCTGCGGGCTCCTGGTTTAACGTACTTTCCAAGCACCGCAGAGTCTACGGTTGCGGGAGAACCGGAGTAATTGGTTTCTAGTACATCCTTGTTGGGGTTTCGCTTACCTTCGAAGATAGTGCCTTCGATTCTTCTTTCGCTGAGGGCAGTGCGTAAAGCTGCTAATTGCTCAGGGGCAAGCTGGCCGCTTTCTACGGCAGCCTCAAAGGAATCATCTATGCCCTTCTTGACTGCCCTTGCCACGGCGCCGGTCTGTCTGTCGGATGTTTCTATAACTTTAATCGCCTCGCTGCGCAGCGCTTGTAGGTCTTTTATGGTGCGGATGACTTTCGTAACAATCTGTTGCCCATTAAAAAGCTCCCCCAATGGTTGCTCTAGCCGCTTGGCTTGTGCGATTAGCGCGGCTAGCTCATTGGTAGGCTGCGCGCCTACTTCCCGAAAATAAGTAGCTTCAGCTTCCGTAACTGCTGATACGAGATGACTTTGATCTACTGGACTATCCCCGACCTTTTCGAATTCTCTTCCTACCGTTAGTCTTTGCGCGTCGCGCCCTTCTGCAACAACGCCCCTGGCCTGGCTCCCGCCTTCGATTGTGTCTATTTCTGGTGGTAGTCTGTCTACCCGCATAGTCACTGCGTCTGTTGCAGTATCGACGGCGCGTTGCCTTGCTGCAATTTCCGCTTCTCCCCCTTGGCGAATTGCCATTTGCGCATCTTCTGGCGTGGCCCTTGATGCTTCGATCTGCTCTAGGCCTTTCAAATGGGCAGTATTTCTAACGCGATTGCGCTCTACTACTTCTCCGTAAATCCCTACGTCCCCCCTAGGAAGGGTTCGCTCTACGCTCTTAAGCTTGTCGCTCTTGGTTATCTCGGACAGAGATTTATACGCTAGGTATGGATCTGCTTGCAGCTCCGCTGCGCGGCTTCCGGGTGCTGCTGGAAGCGCGCCCTCTGGAGGGTTGGCATCGCTTGCAACGTCATACCAACCTGGAGCATTTTCGTTTAAAGTCTCTAGTGTTTTCGTTCTAGCGAGTTGTTCCGGGTAGGCTCTGACTGTTTTAAGCCCGGCAATGGGCGCTGCTACTGCTGCCCCGGCTAGTCCAGTTACTCCGCCTTGCGTAATGTTGTAAACGAGATCTTTGATGTACTGGTCAGATGGCCGTATGGCGTTAGACTCCCTTAGTCCGTCGATCCCGCCTTGAGTTGCATTGAAAGCAAAGTCCTTTGCATCCCCAGATAGTCCTCGGCGCAATGCATCAGAGCTTACAGTTACGGCGTCCGTGCCGACATCGCTTGCGAGATCAAAGCCCATCATGCCCGCGGCACCGCCAATGACTCCGCCCGCTACTCCTGCCGCAGCTCCTATAAGCGGGTTGCCCGTAAGCATGCCGTAGCCAGCTAAAGTTGGGGCCAGCGCCGCAGCCCCCGCAGTACCGGAAGCAATTGTCCCAGTAACTTTGGCTATCTGCTCTGGACTCGTCCGTGAAAGAGTGTCGTACCATCCGCTAGGCTGATCGCCGAATGCCAGCGCATCGAACGGCATTGCAAAGTTGTAGGTATCTTTTAGCATTCCTAGCCCTGTGGGGATGGCTTCCGTAATGCCTTGATACGCTGCGTTGAGGTAGCCCTTATCGTAGTCCGGGCCGAGCGGGTCTTGGTTTCTAGTGTGGGGCGAGGGCCTATAGCCCGGCCCCCCAGGGGCCTGGCCGGGGGAAGGTATTGGGCCTAGGGCGGAGCGCTGCATGGAGGTAGCAACTGCGGCTTCCTCAGCCGCCAATTCAGCTTCTGCTTGAGCCCTGGCCCTTGCTCTAATATCGTCCCCTGGTAGCGCTTGCGCACTAGCCTCAGCCGCCAATTCAGCTTCTGCTTGAGCCCTGGCCCTTGCTCTAAGTGCTTCGTCGGGTAGCGCCACTTCTTACCTCATTCCTCGTGCAGCCAGGATCTTTGCCCTCTCTTCTTCGACCATCGCTAGGTAAGCAGGATCCTGTCCCGCCTGGGGCACAGGAGCGCCAGGTCCCGTAGGTGTGGGGGTGGGTGAGGCTGCAAGTCGTTCTACTGAGGCCGACAATTCGGGAGGGGACACGCCAGAAAGATCCGCAGTTGGAGCTATATTCCTGCCAGATCCGAATTCTTGTAGGTTATATCCTAGCCCTTCTAATACGTTTGTAAAATTGAGGTTACGTCTATTTGCATATTCAGATACGCGTAAGAATTTATCTTGAATAGTGGCTAGAGTGTCGAGTGGCTGCGGCGTAACTAGCGGGGCCATGTAGGTATAGTCGCTTTCGGATATTCTTTTCCCGTTAAACGCAGCTGCCAATGCATACGTAACTAGATTGATCTCATTGACCAACCTAGCAATAGCAGAGTTTGGATTTACTTTCGCTTCGCTCCATCGTATCGCCCTATCTTCCGGTAGTTCTGGGAAGTAGCGATTCGCAACATCTTCTAGTGTGCCTTGAATATCTAACATCCCAACGATCTGATCTATTTGTGCAGGGGCAGGTTGCTTGACTTGAGTTCCGGTAGCTTTTTGATACGTTAAAAGGGCGTTAAGCTCCCTAAGGTTCTTCCTTACGGGATCGTCGTATCTTCTGTCTATTCCTTCCTGGTACGATGTTTGAAGATTTAATCTCTGCTGTCCCTGCCTTAACCTGAGAGACTCCTTAGTTGTCCCTACATCGACTCCATAATACGCCGCTTCTTGTGGGGTTAAGAGTTCGTCTGTTGCGCGTCGCTGGCTCGCTTGAAGCTTCTCCCTTAGAAGTAGATCTTCTTGCGTAACGCTATCAGGGATCTGTCCTCCCAGGACCGGAGCAAAAAAGTCTCTTTGCACCTGCGTCAGTGGCCCCATCCCTGCCCTTGGATCCCTCCTGCTGTTCTCTATCCTCTCTATCTCCAGAATTGCTGTTCTGTCCCCAGCTTGATACGCAAGCCTTTTTATTGTGGCTAGCGCTTCATCTTCATTGAACTGGCCCGGGGCCGCGCTACCAAACTGCGCCGCCAGTTGATCGGCCATGGCTTTTTCCTGCTCTGCGCTGCGCTGCCGCTTTTCAAGGTCCATCGCCGTAATCTGGTTTCTCATTGCCTGAGATTCCATGTTCTGCTGCGTGGACTCTATGTCCTGCTTGGTTTTTAGCGCATCGTCGTACTTGGCTTGGAAGTCAAAGGCAGGTGCGTCGTATAGCCCTTTGGGGACTCCCACCAGCAATTCGTTAATCGGTCGCGCTTCGTACCTTCTATACGGTAATGGAGGCATGTTCTACGCTCCCCCTGTTGTTGTTGTTGCTTTTGGCATTAGCAGCCCAGCTATAAATTCCGCCCAGCGCTGCGCGGCTGAGTAATCCCCGAAATTACCTACGGCCCCCGTGTTTGCAAAGTCTGGTCGTGCGGCAGGAGCAGCTATTACAGGTGCAACCTGCGCTGGAGGAGCAAAGGCCCGCTGGTAGTAGTCCCGTAAGAAATTTTCTTGTTTCTCTCCGCCCTGCGCGGCATAGTCCGCTGAGGAGTTGAGCCCGCCAATTGCTGATGACCAAGGGGACTGCTGCGCCATTAGTCCCGCCGCTTGGTACATGCGGTTCCATTGGTTATTAGATTGATTCTCTAGGCGGTTGGACTCGTTCTCCTGCATGCTTGCCAGTCTATCGGCATTGGCCGTTCCCAAGTTTGTCATGCGCTCAGTGTCTTGCGCTGCTGCCCGCATCGGGATGTCTAGCTCTTGGGTAATACCATAGCCGGAATTAGTGAGTCCCCTCGATGCTAGCGACTTGGAGAGCTGCTTTTGCCCTTCGGACACCTGGAACTTGTACAGCGGGGAGCCTTCATAGTTCTGCGGCTCGAACATTCTGGCATTAGGAAATAGCGTTTGCGTAGTGCCGGGGGCTGCCTGCTGTGGGGGTGTTTGCGCTGCGGGGGCTCCAGCTTGTGGGATCTTAATCCTTTGCCGTAAAGCCACGTTCCTGGCGCGCATGATCTTGCCGTTGTCCGCTAACGTCTGGATACGCTGCAAAGGCTGGCCGGTCACACCTGTTGTATTTACTTTCTTGCCAGCTGTGTTGGTGTAGAATGTTGGAGCCATTATTTACCTCGTTAATCCTCCGGCCATACTACCACTCGCTCTAGGAATCAAAAGCCTTTTTACTGGGGTAAGCGCTACTCCTGGGGGTGCCTGGGTAGGGAGTAGCGGGGCCTGCGGGGGCTGCTCCGGCATCTTGGCTACGCCCTTCGGGGAATATGGGGGATTAGCTACGGGGATCTTAAAGCCTGCATTCGTAGCAGCCGGGGCGGGGTACGGAACCACTGGAACGTTGCTACTAATCGGAGGGGCTGTTTGCGTAGGAACGCCCGGCATCTTGGCTACGCCCTTCGGGGAATATATTGGATTGGCTGCGGGAATATTAAACCCTGCGCCCTTAGAAACTCCGTCGTAAATCTCTCTTGCTTTGTTTTGATCTCTTATTAGGACTTCACCCTTCTTAGATTCGTATTGCGATGCGTCAATTAGCGCCTGCGTTATGGCCTGCTGCTGCTCGAAATTAAGCTTCGTCCAGTCAGGGCCAAAGGTTTCAATATTCCCCATTACGCCGGTAAGATTCGCAGCGTCAAGCCCGCCCTTTTCGTAATCGGCCCAGGTTGCGTATTTATTGCCCTTAGTGTCGCCGAACGGGTTGCTAGGATCCGGGGGGGCGCCTTGGTGCTGCTGCCGCATCGCCGAAACATAAGCTTGATAGCCGGGATCCTCGGATTGTTCCATTAGTTGCGCGCTATGGCGCTTGGCCGTGCCCCTAGTGGATTCTCCCATAAGTCTGGCTGCGTGGTATAGGAGCGGATTAGTCCATTGCTGTACGTCCTTTCTCCCCATGATGGGGTCTACAACGCTGTCAATTTTACCTACTTCTTTACTGAAGGCTTTTTTTGCTAGACTCGCTCCCCCAAAAGTATAGAAGTCTGCAACTGCCGTCGCTATTGCCTTGCTCCCTTCGTTCGATCTCTGTGCTGCGGTCCCTTCGCCCCTTAGCGCATTGTAAGTGTTGTACGCCCCTAGCGCAGCGCTCAGGTAGGGTCCAGCGCTAGATGCGGTACTGCTCCCCGCTGCGGAAGCAACGTTAGCCCCGCCTGCCGCCATGTTGAGGCCGCCGCCTACCTTGTCACCCTCTTGGTACTGGTTGTACCCATTGTATGCTTGGTAGGCTCCCAATGCCCCTTGTGCCACTTGCCCAGCGCCTTGGGTAAAGGTTGTGCCCTCTGCGGGGCCAGCTGGCCCTACGGCTGAACCTTCCGATGCCGGGATCGTCTCCCCGGTAGACATCATGGTTCCCCCATCCACTGCTGTGCCGACGGGCTGCCCTTGGTAAATATTCCCAGAAGAGAACGCGGTCCCGCTGCCTGACAGTGTGGCAGGGCCTGACATACCGCCGCGGGCTGCCTCCTTGGCTTGTTTTTTTACGTAGTCCTTTGCGTACTGCTTGGCTAGCTGTTTTACCACCTCCTTCGTGGGGTTTTTGTTTTTACCGGGTGCTTCTCCCCCTTCCGGCTGTCCGTACTGCGGATTTTGCGCAAGCCATTGCTCAAACGTCAGGGCTGGAGCAGCACCTCCCCCGCGCTGCCCTTCGGCAGCTTCAATCTCCTGCAACTCGGCAGGGGATAGGTACTTTTTGATGTGCTCAGGGATTGCCATTTACTTGATCCTTACAGAGTCCGGCAGTGGAATGTTTACTTGGTAGGCAGGAGTCTCGGCGTTAAGCTTGGCCATTTGCGTAGGATTCTGCACGTAAGCCCCCATCGCGTTCTGGAGTCCAAGCGAGTTCTGATAGGTCTGCGTCATCTGCGGTAGCAGCATCTCGGCAGTCTTCCTATAGGGCTCGTACATCTTTAGGATCTTCCTGTACGTGTTCTTGCTGTACTTACTGGCCCGAAGCGCCGCCTTTAACCGGTTAGCTTCATTCATATGCATAGCGCCTGTCTGCGCAGCTGAGTTATTAACCTGTGCTAAGCGATCCGCTTCGGCCACTTTTGTCAGGTAATCGTTCTCCGCATTGATCTGCTCGGCTCTGGCCCTTTCCACTTCTCGTAAATACTCGTTGTGTGCGTTTCGGGCCTTAGTCTCGTTATAGATGCCATAGGCGCCAGACGCTACACCGACGCCCTTGGCAATAGTATCCCAATTATCGGATACCCAATTTATCCCAGTATCCCACCACGAACTATCATCGGCCATTGCGGTTCTCCAATATTAAGGCGATTCGTGAACAATCATCCAATCGAACGTGCCAGTCTCTGCGGCGCTGCAATCGAGATCAAAGCTAGTAGCGTTTACAATGTTGGTCTGCCAGCAAATAGCTGTGCCAGACGGGGCCGAACTCCTGGTAAGGATAATCCTGCTCCCTGTGGTGGCGCAGGTCGTGGCTACGGGAACTGCCGTGGTTCCGTTTGCGGTTGCCGTTCCCATGCACTTTGTTCCTGCTGTGGCTTCCTGAAGGGCCAGCGTCCCGGCTCCAGAAATTCTGTAATCGCCTGCAGCTAGCACTGCTGCTCCGGCGTTGATGATACTGAAAAGGGTGCCGGAGGTAGTATCTGCAACAACAAAGTCCGAGCTAGCGTTTTCAAGGGCGACTTTGAAATCTGCCGTGGCTACGTTGCCGAGGAAACATTCAATGCTACCCCCAGTGCTTGCTACTTCGTTAGCTAGAAGCCTACACCAACCTCCGCGAGAATCTCCAGTCGAGCCGCCGCTTGCAAGACGCAATGTGGCGTCGTCGTCTGCGTCCGCAGTGCTAGCTGAGATTGTATAAACCTGCCCAGCCGTAACGCCCCCATCGCCAAAGGTTTGAGTAAGCGCAGTATCAGAGCTTGCATCAAACGTAAAAAGTCTCTGCGGATCTGCGTCTACTTGGATTTGGAGGCTCGCCGCTGAAGAGGCTAGCGGCGTAATGACAGACGTATCAAAGTATCCAGTGCGGTAGCCAAGGCTTGCCGAACCAACGTCGTAGGTGTTGTCTGCCGCTGGAGTCGTGGACGCTGCAAGGGAAACAGTCTTTCCAGACATTGCCTTAATAACGGTGTTCCCGGAGCTGTCAATGCCTAGAACGCCAACGGTCGCTTGCCCGTCATAGCTCTTGGCCCCCAAGAGTCTACCGTTGCCGATAATCCCTGTGCTCTGGCTGATTTCGTCCTGTGCGTAAGCCGGTAGGCTTACCAGTAGTGCCAATAGGGAAAGCTTAAAAAGATGTTTCATAAAAGGGTTCTCTCTGTTTCACGATTATACTGTACTTGCTAAAACGCTGCCTCAAAATCCTCTAGATGATCTGGTAGGTGAAGTTGTAGCTCCAGACTTGACTGGTGACGTCCCCGCTAATCCACTTTACCTGCGCCGTGTCGTTCGCTACTACGCCGTTTACTTCTGCCCCTTGGCCCACAATGCTACCACAGAAGGCTGTTCCTGCTAAGTCCTCAATTGCTCCAAGGTTGGAAGCTATGGGTAGCGTAATCTCAAAGCTAGTCGCTGTCGCGGTAAGGCTTGGATTCGCCGTGAATCTACCAGACACGTTCACTGTGCTGCCTACCCGCATATACTGCGCTTCGGTCATAGTGACATTGGAATCTAGGTTGGCTTCCGCTGATCTCGTGGGTGTGTAAACCCCAGAAGCTAGGGTCGCTTCAAGCTTGTCGTAAATCGCATTCTTGGTGGGGACTTCTACGGATCCATTCCAGCCTACCCCGTAAACCTCATCCGGGACGGACTGATCTACTAACCACGTATTAGCGCTAGAGAGGTTTATACCCATTACTGGAGTGGCGTCGGTATAAAACAGCGTGCTATTTATCATTGCGCCGACGGCATCTTGGGCATTCTCAGCGGCAGCCGCAAGAACTGCTTCGATCTTATCGTAAACGGCGTTTTTCGTTGGGATCGTAAGGCTTCCGTCCCATCCTACGGCGTAGGGGCTATCGGGGACTGATTGCGGCTGCGTAAAGACGTTGGCGGTGTTTATTTCCGCATAGGCGACTAGGGATCCGCTACTTACTCGGCCCTTCTGGTCTACCGTGACCATGTTGTAAGCGCCTGGCGTAACCGCCGTGTCGCTTAGGTTGAGCGTAATCGTTCCCCCAGGGCCAGCATCTACTATGACCAGGTTGGAGGAAACAGCAATGATTCTAGCGTTGGGAAGATCTGGATCCGCCGCAAGCAACAAGAACGCTAGATCTAAAACGCCGCTTAGGGTTTGGCTTTGCCCCGTAAGAGCTTCAAGCCATTTGCGGCCGATAAATGACGCTAGGTCCTTGGGCGGTCTTGCTACTCTTATCATCGCAGTATCGTCAAATCTACTTCGGCCCTAGAGAGAACTATCGCCATGTCGTCGGTAGACGAAATCTCAAACTGCCTGGACCGATAAATACCAAGCCGCTGAATTGATATTAAATGTTCAGTGTCTCCAATCGCGCCTAGGCTAATGTTTATGATGTTAGACCACTGGGAATGGCCGTCGTCTCGGTATCTCAGCATCAAGTTTGGAGTGCTGCTTTGCTCGGAAGATCCGCGCCTTGCTATAAATCGCAACTCTTGTAGGACTTTTTCCTTTAGCGTCCCGTGGTTAATATGCCCAGTTATGCGCAGGAATTTAAAAGGGGCCGTAGTGGCAGCTCCCGTAATGTCATTCCTTGATTCAGAATTTAGGCATGCAATGACTAACGCTCTTTCTTTCCCAATAAACGTTTTTCCAGAATTGAGATCGTATGCCGTCGCACGAAAGTCGTACGGTAGCCACTGCATGGCGCTTGTGTCCCAGTTTCCCCACTCTGACCAATCCTGAGATCTCGGATCGTACACTAGTGTTCGCTGCTGGGTAGGGAACCGAAATACACAAAAATCCTGGCCGTCTTTGTAGATTAGTCCGCCGATACAATCATCGACTACCGAGAATTTGGATATCTCTTTGTCGTACCTGCCGGAGATGAACTTAACATCAGTCCCCGTAAACTCTACCACCTGCCGCGAATGACTTAGCCATAATAGAGAATTACCGCGCCTAATGGGGGAGTATTTGGCAATGCAGCCAATGTCAATTTGACCGCCTGGAATTCTAGCAAAGGGGGTCTGCCCGTTGTTCTCCCAGATCTCAGTACTCGCTATGCCTAGAAGGTATATCTGCCTTTGGACAACGTACATCGCCCTAATATTGTCCGGAGATCCTTCCGCGCTCGCAAAGCTTAGCGCGCTCCAATCTGTGGCCGCTGGAGTGTCTGACCAATAGAACTTACTACTGCCGTCAATCGCTAGAATATATCCATCTAGAAACGCTACGTGAGTTACTGTTGCTGGCGCATCGAGATCTACTAGCTCTGTCACTACGCCAAACGCGTCGACGTAATGGATTCTCCCGCCGCCCGCCATAAAGGTATACGTGCCGTTATTGGCAAAGATAATCGGCACGCCAGCTACGAAGGTTGATGCTGCAGAAGAGAATGCATTGCTTAAGGTTTCCCCGGAAATCGTCCTTAGCGTAACCTCAGTTTCGTCAACGCAAACTAGGTAATTCTTGTCGGGCCAGAAGTATAGGCCATCGCTTCTTTTGCCTGTGTTAATTGCCAGTACTTCACCAGGGCGAATATTTAGCCCCTGCAATTCGTCCAGGTACCCATTGTACTGCAATGCTGCCTCATCAGTCAGGACTGACTGATCTACGCCCTTATGACTCCGCGTAAATAGCGGGATAGGAGTTGTGGCGCTAGTCTCCCTGGCCATAGCCTATTTCCCTATCCATCCAGTATTTCCAACCCCCGATTGTTTCACGTAAAGAGTCGTCCCCGCGCCGCCGTTAGTTCTAAGGAAAATAGATCCCACTACCGCAGTTACCACACTCTCCGGGGTTCCCGATCCTACAAAGATCCCCAATAGGCTAGCTACCCCACTAAATTCAAGCTTAGTGCTACTAAGAGAAGTAGATCCATCGGCGTTCAACGTAAGCGTGCCGCCTGTCGACATTAGTTCAGTCTTGCAAGTATCTGCTCCCGCTGTTTTGGTGAGGTATATTCCAGCATACTGCGCCGCTACCAAAGGGCCACTGTCTGCATTGTTGCGAGGCAAAAACCTTGTCCGAAAAAAAGGCGCGCCGGAAGCTGCCGTATTGAGATACTCAGACAACGCAAAGCCTTCATTCGCTCCATGGTTGCCAAGCGCGACACCTACTCCGCTGGTCGTGTCCCCAGCGCCCTCATCCCTAGAGAATATAACGTAAGAGCCATTCGATTGATGAATATGCGTAAAGTCTGTTGCTTTGTAGTAATCTACAAAGCCAGTCCCCAATAGGCGAATATGGTTTGTGGACTTGGACATTCTGACAGTGGTATTGGTGCTGTTTGCCGTGTCTACAATGTCAGTCCAAAGGGACGCAGAAACATGAGTATTGTCTGCGTAATCAAGGTTTAGCGTTTGCCCGCCGCCGCCATGGATCCAATTCTGCCCGCTGAGAGTTGTCGCATCTCCCGTGATCGACATATCGCCCTTCGCACCGTTTAGGATATTGTGCAGGAAGTGCAGCGCTATTACTTTCCGTAATCGGACTGCCGCCGTGCCCCCAGTGTCGCAAAGGAATCTACAGCCAGATACCCAGAAATCCCTTAAGGAATCCGTAGTAGCCGCCGCCGATCCGTCCATGTCGAGGCAATAAGTCCAGGTGCCCGCCGAAGATTCTTGTTCTATGTTTACATTCTCGATTCTAACCCACGTCGAGCGCAGCGCTGTACTTGTAAACAATAATTGTATCGCGATTCCGTAAGCGGTCCCTGCGCTTCCGTAAACGTTATACAGCTGCATGTTTCTAATTCCGCCGCCGCCGCCAGAGCGCGACGCTTCACTCCCCGTAAAGGAAATAAAGGTTCCATTGAAATCATGCCGCAGCACGGATTGATATGAATTCGGGCCGGAAGAAGAAGGCGGACTTGCTCCTTCCATAAAGACTGCGTGCGTGCAGGTTAGCGTTGCCGTAATCCTGTAATCGCCGACCGGGAAAAATACTCTGCCGTGGGAAGTTAGTGCTGCTTGAACTGCTACCGTGTCGTCATTAGATCCATCCGCCAGCGCCCCGAACCATTGCGGGTAGGCTTCCTTTACGGCGTCCCCGCCAAATACTACTTTTGTTGCCGTAGTGTCGAAGCATTGGTAAAGGCCAGCGCCGAAAGATCCGTTGATCGTTAGGATATTGGATCCTGTAATAATCTTCCCGCCCTGGTTGATCCTCAGTGGCGCAGTGAGAGTTAGCGCTCCGCTTAGCGTGATAGACTGGTTGATTACAATCTCCGCGCCTGCGGAATTCAGCGCGGATATTTCCGCTTGCGTTGTCGCAAAGCCAGGAGACGGATTGATTATGTTAAATGCGCTAGCGCTTGCATTCCATCTAACCGTGTAAGTAAAACCAGAAACTATTTGCCCTACATAGGACGCTACTGGGTATGCGCCTACTCCGCTAATGTTTAATGTCGCGGCCCCCGTGTTGGCAAAGCTCGCTTGGAATATGTAAATGCTTCCGTCGGCGTAGGAAGATTCCGCTGGTGTTGGTGTAGCTACATACGCATTCGGAGATCCTGTCGTAGTTCCTAAGAAAGTAACTTTGGAATCATCGCCAAAAAATAAATTGTCCAGCGTGTAGAGAGTTGCGTCAGCTGCTGTTTTAATTATGAACTTATAAGATCCCGTTGCGTAAATTTGCTTTCTTCCGTTAGCATCTAAGATAACAGGATTCTGCTCAGAGGTTTGCGCGAGGCTATCAACGTACGTGGCCTTCGGCGTTAATGTCCCCGCTTGGTACGTGTATACTTTTCCTAACGCTAACGGCTCCCCAGAATTATCCGTAAACCCTGCAAGTAGGAACTCCACTACTGTTGCCATGTGCGCCCTTTAATATCGTTTGCAACGAAATAAACTTTCAACTTCGCTGGTTGTCTCTACTGGCATGTCTGAATTTTTAGCTTCACGGAAAAGCTCGTAAGCTTTCGCTTGGGTGTACTGCATTGTACCCATTGAGCCGGGGTACTCATCAAACAGGTCTTCGGCAAGGCCGTACTTTAGCGCTCTTTGGAATCTCGCTGGTACGTTACCGCTGCCTGCTGCCGTGTCGAAATCTTTCAATGGGAAAATACAAAGAACCTTGATTGTGTAAATAGCATTGGGGCTCGGCCATAGAAAAAAACTAGGCTCGGGTTCCGGCTTAAAGGCAATCGCTAGCGGACGCCCTGCGTTTGTTTCTTTGTCGTAAATGTCCAAATATCTGCTGTAGCTGATTACCTCTAGCGGCAGATCTTCGTTAGTCTCTACTACCCAAGCCTTATCTAGCCCGATGATAGCGTCATCGTCCCCGGTCAGCGCCGCTATGGTGTAGGCTTCTTGCGCGGCAACTGTCGCGAAACTTGTTTGGTTAAAACTCCAAAGGAACAAATGCTTATTGCTCCAGCTTTTAACCAAAAGCTGTAAGGCTTTTACGCCCTGATCTAGCATCTCTGGAGTAAGATTTTGCCCCTTGCTTAACGCGCCAACAATCCTAAAGGCACCCTCTATGATCTCGTTGCGAGTGGCTAGGTAGTCAAAATCTGTTATCGCCATAATGCGCCAACTGGAACTGTGGCGCTGGCATTTCGCCAGCGCCACGAACAATACTACTGTGCCGTAATAAACACCGCTAACCTAATCTTGCCAGTAGTTGCTTGGCCTGCGGTTCCCGCAGTAGTAACCTTAAAGTCAATCGTATCCTCCGCAGTATAAGTATACAAATGCCCAACGTTGCTATTGAGCCTTGCTATTCCGGCAGCGCTAGATCGTCCGATGGTGGAACCCGTAATAAACCTATCGTCATCGCTTCCATCTCCCACCGCGACTACGATTATACCATTGCTCTCCAGTGCGTCTACCGAAAGCACCACATCTACAACAGTACTGCCAATCGCTACCTTAACCATCCGCACAACGTCATTGATAACAAAAGCAGTACCGCCAGCTCCGCCGCCGCCTGCCGCTGCTGTACCAACTGCCGCTGCAATATCGAACTCGCAGTACAAAGTGTCGTCGTGCAAGTCTAGCCGAGGTTGAACCCCGGTTGCTGCTTTTGTTGAAACATAAGTAGTCGCCATAAAAATCCTGTTCTCTGAAAATTTAAATTAAACCCCCTGCTACGGGGGCTCGTTAATTATATGGTCGTAATGTTGGTAGCTGCCAAACAAACAGCAACGGTTCCGTAGTCATTACTATTGAATACCGGCTTGCCTGCTTTGGCCATCATCTCCCAAGCCCAACCTGTTTCGTTTCCGTAATCGAACTGTTCTTGCACGGTGTTTGGCCTTTCGCCCCATGCCCATACAAGAGACTGCGCGCCCATAAGTGCGCCAAATGCGCCAGTTACGGAAGCTCCGCCGCCATCGGTGAATAGCGGGATGCGCTCTGTTTCATGGATAATAACGTTATCCCAAATAGCGAATGCGCCACGAAATAAGGGGTTATTTTTCCCTCTTTCCATTGCATCCTTCATTGCAGCCTGGAACGTGCTATCGATACGTAAGTCATACAAGCATGCGGGATTGACTAGCAAAACATAGACTTCTTGCCCGTCCATTTTCACTGGCTGCATACGATACGTTTGCCCGTTACCGCCGGTTTGCGCCCAGGTTCTAATAGCTGAGATGAAATTAGGCGTAAGCTTACTATTTGCAGCCGTGAGTGCTGCCTTTGCAGTTGCTGTGGATGATGTTCCACTTGGAACACCCGCTACGCCGTCCCGGTAAAGGATCTTCGTAGGAGAAGCTAAAAGCGCATTGACAAGAAGCTTGTCAATCTTTTCGGCACCCCAGATCTTTAGCTTGGCCCTACTAACATCAGGGATAGAGAACATTGCGCGCTGCACGTCCATCTTCCCCTTGGTGCGCGTGCCGTGCCTGTACTGCTCAAGTACAATGCTATAGTCGTAAGAATTGAGGCCCTCCTCGTTTCCTTCTAGTATCGTTCCGCTAGTTACACCGTCACCAACCAAGTTTGGCACGATACCAAACGTAATTTGATCTCCCTGCGACTTGGTAAGGTTGGTCTGAACTTGAACGATACTGTTCTCGCCTTCCGACGAAAACTTCGACATAAAGGTTGATTCAATCTCTACGTCGCGGAAAAGGCGCTCTTCCCATAGCTTTTTAGTGAGCGGGTTGCTCGTGGTAAATATAGTCTTTGACATTTGATGTTCCCTTAAAATAATTCTAAAGGAACTCTTTATTCAGGGCCGCTATTGCAGGCCAGCTTGCCGTAAATGCGCATCAAGCTCGCCTATGGACATTTTAGTTGGATCCACTTCCCGACTAGCCTTGCCTGATACGGAACTTGCCGCCGTCACGCTTGGTGTTTGATTGAGGTTTCTCTGTAGCTGCTGCATTGCTTGCCCAGGCTTTGTTTTGAGCTTGGCCATCTCAGCATTCAGTTTTATAACATGGTTAGCTAAAATCCTGCGGTCATTGTCCGCCTGAGCTAGCTGCTTTCTGTCCATTGCCCGTTTGCCCATCTGCACAAGCGCCTCTGGAGTCGTAAACTCCCAAGGATTCTGCTTGAACTGCGCCACGAACCGACCATCCACACCATCAGCCGTTAGCACCTGAGACACATCGTCAATGGATACCTGATCCACGTCTACATGCCGCATAAAGAAAGTCTGCGCCTCAACAATGCGCTGCGCCTTCTCTTCTCGGCCTCCTAACTCTTCAATCTCGGAGTTGATTTCCTTAATCCTGTCGCGATCGTCAATCGCCTGTACAGGATTCTCGGAGAACCTATCCTCAAGCCCTTTTGCGAGTTCAGCTCTGGCCGCTACTAGCTGCGACTTGGCCGCTACTAGCTGCTGCTTTAGCTGCCCAAATTCCGTATTTCGACGCTGAATAAAGAGTTCCTTTTGGTCCCCTTGCTTCTTTTGTCGCTCGTTGTCTGCAACAATGGCCTGAATTTCTTCCCGCGTGTACACCTTTTGAGGTGTAGCTGTAGGCTTTGAGGCATCTGCTCCCTGTGGCGCGACTTGCTGGCCATCAGGCTGTGCTGTTCGAGTAGGAGCTGCGTTCGCGGGAGGGGAAGTAGGCGCCGCTTGCGCATCCTGCGCTTGCGGTTCTTCAGATTGTCCTACCTCTTGTTCTTGCGCTTGCGCGTTAGTTAACGCCAGATCCAAGTCTTCGATCTTTGCATCGTGGACATCCACCATGCCGTCGTCAATGTTAGATTCTGGGGTCTGCTCTCCGTCCTGCTCGATTTGTTCAGCCACTATAAAACTCCGTTCTTCTACCCAGCCAGCGCACCGGCCAAATTGTCAGCGTACTGGGCATCCTGAGTATTATCTACATTATTAGGCATTTGCCCGTCACTTGGCAACGAGTTTTCGCCATTTGCGGGTATTAGCCCTAATTCTTGAGCCTTTTCGGGAGATACCGTATACTGGCCCTTCGCTATTAGCGTTTTAGTGATCTCTGTATTACTAGTATCTGCTGACGTCTGGGAGGTCTGCTCGCTTCGCTGCTGAATGGATTCCGTAATCCTCATCCTGGTATCCGCGGGCATGTCTATGAACTCTAGCGGCAACTCTGGCGGAATAACTGCGCCCTGGGCGATGGATTCAAACAGTACTTTGGCAATTCCAAGTCTAGTACTCGCAGAGAACGAAGATTCAGCAACAACTACGTCGTAATCCAGTAAGTCCGATGACTCAAGCATCTCGATAATCTCTTCCTTGCTGAACTGACTAAAATCCTCCCCGCCGACCTTAAACTTCTGCTTGGAGTACTGGGAATTTAGCAATCTCTCAAGTCTCTCTGCCGGGTAGTAGCGCTGAATCAACGAAAGTAGTAGTTTCCCAATCTTTTGCTTAGCGAATGACAAATTGTCAAATAAGAATTGATTCCCCGTTAGTCTGCCCTTCTTTTTCTCCAAGTACAGCGCGCCGGACTCGTTAGCGCTCTCTTGTTGCACTACAACATTCATTAGCCGCTGCAAATTCTGCTGATCTAGCTGCATTATCTGGACTAGTCCCGATGGCAAGTCTGCCCCGAGTTCCAGCACCGGCTTGCGGTTGAGGTCCGTAACCTTGAACATAGATCCAGGCTTACTGCGATCTTTCTTAAATCTTTCCTCTTCGTTCTTGTCAATAAATGTCTCGGGCTCGGTGTAGTACACACTTGCGCCGAGGCGGTTCATCGTGTCCATCATCTGGCTTCTGCGCTTATTAAGCTCGCGCTGCGGGTCCTTTGCCCCTTCGACCTTACCCCAGTACTCGCCATTTTGGCGGTAGCCGTAAGCAGGTACTGTATAGAAATCATGCATCGGGAGGTCCGCCGGGTTCTCATCAGAGAGTATTAGTTGCCCGCAAAGCTTAGTAACGCGCATCCGGGCTTTCATCTGCGAAATTACTTCAAACCCCGGCAGACTACTCGCTAGCGCAATGTCTTCATCCTTCCAGCCATACGCCGTAAAGAAAAAATTTTCCTCTTGGTTGAAAATTACGGTTACTTCCTTGTACATTTTCCTGGTAGCCTGCACTAAGCGGAACTGTTTTTTTTGCACATCAACAAGCGGTAATGTTCCATCCACCGTGTAGGGCTGGTCGTCAAGCTTTTTGGCAGAACGATAATCAGTATGCGTTCCATTGACGCCATTATCACCCTTGTCGATGTCAGGGTATTGGCCCGCGTAAGACTCATAGCTCCGCTCAATCTCTTTGGCTTTTTCGCCAAACATTTGTTTAAGCTTTGCTATCGAAACCATTCTAGATCGGATCTCATACTCGCAATCCGCTAAGTCCTCTTTCTCATGCGGCCCGTAAACAATATCGTCCCACGGGAATCTCTCTACTCTGGCGTCCCCTTGCAAGTTGCTATTAAAATCCATGTAAAGATTGAACGCACCAAAGCCAGGAACACAAATGTCCTTAAATATCTTCGTTTCTTCGCGCTGGAAATAACAGCTATCCAAGATCTTCTTGCTGACGACATTAAGCATGTCAGCTACTCGCTGATCCCCGCCTTCCTGCGGCAAATACTTAATGTCCGTGCGCTGCTCCATCTGATACCCAATCAGAGTATCAATATTCGCCGATATTTCATTGATCGTAAGCGCTGCGCGGTCTAAGCCGTCAAGCCATCGCTTAGTCTCATCGTCCCATTGCTTACCTTTGTAAAAGTCCTCGGACTCTCGGCCTTTCCTCCGGCACTCGCCCGTCATCGCAAGCGCTTCTCGCCATAATGACATGCACTCCCCTAAGATCTCCTTCTCGGGCTGGCCCTTTTCCCCCTTCTCCTTGGGGCGATACTCCAACAGCTCGTGCTCGTGGGCATCCGTACTACCTGGTCCAATGATCCAACTCCCTAACTCCTTGCCAGGGTCCCCAGGGTTCGCTGGCACAAGCTGCGCCCCCATGCTTACCGCCTGCTGAATCTCCGCCGGATCCTCGGGCGCAGGAACCTGCTCCCCCGTTTGCGGGTTCACTAGCATCGCAGACGTAGGCTCTATCGGCTCCCTGGGCGGATCGTAAACCAACGTATGCTGGTGCTGGTCCTCGGGATCAGGGCTCATAGCCCCAATGCCGCTCTCACTGTTTATGTAAACAATATGGTAATGCCCGCTAGGGTCGGGAGTCGTGATCCGTAATTCGTGCATCGTCTAAACCGCTATCCACCCATACTTGTTTGCTCGCTCTTGCGCCTGCCTAAAGGCCCTGTCGTAAAAACTCTCAGGCTTCTCGTCCGCAGGAACGTCCCCGAAGCGATAGGTCTTCAATAAATCATACACGTAGCTAAGCCCGTCCAGCCCGTCATCCTTCCAAGCCGGGAACTTCTCCATCTCCATCCTAAGCCTCTCAGAGTGCTGAACCGGGACGCTATCCAGAATGTGAATCTTCCCATTGCTCAAAGGCCAAGATAACGCCGATTCTATCCTGTATTGCTTACTCCTGCCACCTGGATTCAGTATCTGCAAGTTCCCGGACTCTAGGCTCACGAACCGCTTTTTCGCCCTCAAGGCCCCGCAGAGGTGAATCTCCGTAGTAGACATACCCACTTTCTCAATCGCAAGCTTTAGAATCCTGCCGTTCCTGCAATACATGTCTACTGCCATTTGTTGAGCTTTGACTAGCTCCATGTCCTCTATCACAAGATCTAATATGTAAATCCTACTGATACCGTGATCGTCTCGGTAAGGCTCTACCCCCACAACCATCATAGCCCACGCGTCGGCAACCCTATCCTTTCTCCTGCCCACGTCCCCCGCGCCGTCAACCAACATAAACTTGTAAAGCTTTGTCGGCAGCTCTTCTTTCTTGACCGTAATAAGATGATCCCTATTGAGCTTTTCTTTGCCCCTTGGCGTAGGGTCTAACAATTGTTGACACATGTAGAAATATACATTGCCGTTGCGCTTTCTCTTAAGAGCTTTCTCCGGCAAAAAAGCACTCGGCCCGCTGAACGTGCCGTCAATGGTTGCGGTCTTTTTTCTAACCTTAAAGACTTTCGCGCCAGTCTCAACGTCCACTTTGTTCATAATGTAAACAAGCGGGTCGTCGTGCCGGTAGAAAGTGCCCACAACCGTAATCTGCCTATCCCTCGTTCCAATATTCTCGGCCATGTCAAAATTATTGCAAACCTTCTCAATAATCTCAGGGGTCTGGTAATCTTGCGTAATGATATCATCCATAAGAATGTCAGTGTAATGGTCGCCCGTCGGCATGCCTTCCATTAACCCCCAAGAGCTGATCGTCGCTTCTTTGTAAACCCCCTTGCGCTTAACAATAAGCCCCCCTTCGGGGGATTCGCTCCATTTTGGGGCCTCTTTACTAGCATCCTGCCATAAAATGTCAGGAAAACACCTGATCAAAAACTCTGATTCAAATAAACTTTTGATAACATTTTGAATTCTAATTGCTAACGGACGTGATGCTGAAAATAACCCGATTCTTTTTTCGGGATCATTTAATACCTTCTGCGCTTGGCGACCAACACTGATAATAGTCGTCTTTAAATGATCGCGCGCCCATACTTCCAAACTATCCTCAGTCTCATTCTCAACCTCCTTGCACGCTTCAACAATAAACGGGTGATTCGCTAGCGGATTCTTCATTACGAAATACACAAAGAACCATAAGTCGTACAGAACAAGGTTCCTAAAATAATTCATTTCGTTCATTAGCGGGAACTTCTCGCGCTCAATCGGAGATGCGTTCCGTATGCAATCAATCTCGTCGACGCACTTATAATATGAAAACTTATATTTACAATCGCTGCGCCGCTGGAACGGCATGCCGTTGATTTCAATCACGCGGTCGTAAAGGAAATTAGTTTCGGGATCGCCAGATAGTGGCTCAGAAAGTGTCGGGTACTTCCAGATTTGGCTGGGGTGATGCACTGGCTGGGTCGCTGTTGACGTAAGCAGTGGTTCGGGCTTCGAGTTAGGTGCTGGTATCGGCTTGACGGAGGGCTTAAAGAATCGTGCTTCGGTAGGCTTGAAAATTACTTGCTCGGCAGTTAGGGGGGATGGACTCTGAGCAAGGAAGTCTTCGGCAGATGCTAGTGGATTCGTAATTGGATCTAGTCTAGGCGTTGGGCGCGCTTGGGCAGGAGATCCTAGTTTGGGGATTTTGGTTTTTCGTTTACCGTTCATGGGATCGAGTATAAATTTTCTGTGGGCGGCCAAACATGGGTTAAATTACATATCGATGCTCGGGCAAAAAAGATCCGGCGGCGTACCCCCCCCGCCTGGGCATTGGCATGATTCTTGCTAGTAGTGCATACATCGTACCAACTCCGTTGGGACAATTGACCGATAAGTATTGTTATCGGTCAATTTTTCGTAAGTATGCCAAATTGCTGTATGTTTGCATAAGAGATTAGCCGTCTGTCGGTAGTTTGAGCGAAATTTGACCGAAATGTGCATTAGCAACGTTGTCAGTACTCAAGTTGCTATTGAGACGCTCAGATTTGTTGAGTATTTCAAACCCCTGAATTAATTGAAGAAAAGATGCCTTCGCGAGTTTTTCCGGCGTGAGAGCATATTTTAAAACAGTGATTTGAGCTGCCGAAAGCACGTCTGATTTTAGAGATCTGTAGCTGTGTACGTTCTCGATCTGCGCTAAGATCGGGAAATATTTGCGAATAAGCGTCTTGTACGGACCGTAAGGATTGACACTAACATCGCTCGAAGGCTCGAGACTCGACTTAATTACAACTTGATCGTTATCAGTCATTGTCATACCCTACCTGAAATGTTCCACGTGGAACAAAATGTTCCACGTGGAACATTTTGTCCCACCGTGGGACACATAATACATAATACAGAGTTATGGCAAAATCTGCAGCAACAAAATACCGTCCCGAGCGACCGATTCTACTAAACGAGCAAAACACTGACTCGAAGAGTAAAACAGTGACGATATACAACATCGAGCAGCTGCGTCACCTCGGCTGGTTGTGTTGTTACAACGAGCTAGTACGACCATTACATCTAAGCTTCGATAAAGTCGAAGAATTTCACGAGTTTAAGCGAGACTGCGACAGATTGCGTATTAAGTTGAAAACGTCACTAGTAATAGAGTCAGAAGCGCTGGTCGAAACACCGATAATTGCTGCGGAATCTAAAAATAGCTACGAAGATGCTTTGGGCGTTATGCGCTCTGAATAACTGTTCTAACTAGAGTTCGTTCACTACTTCTTGAAAACGCTGAAACGTAAACACGATCTCGTATCTCCAGCCGATCAACACTAAATAATCTCTCCAGCCAATTTGCTCTACGCTCAATTTCCCTCTCTCGACTTTGAGTTCGACAGCTGCGCGGAACTCAAGATTGATGAGATCAGGAAAACCCTTACTTTGTCCCATCATTTTTGCCACGAAGCCAGCTCGTTCGCCTTGGCGCTCGTTCGCTGAGTGATGCCACCTCGCAAATTTCGACTTGCTGGTCATCGAATATTGTTTTCTCAGCCATTGCGCGCAGCAAATTTGAAATGCTGTTTCTGAATCGTAAAGCCTGCGAGAAATTCCGGGGACAACTATCGTCTTTCCCGCGTGCCATTTTGGGCCCGTATTCTTAATCATTTCAATATGTTACCCCTGGGTCCGCGCTAGGTCCGAGAGGGTCCAGAGCCCTCATCCTCTAGTGTTTTCAAGCAGTTATAGCGTAAAAAGACATATCTTGGACCTTTTTATAAATCTCTCTATAGAGAGAATAGAGGAGTTGTGGAATATATACACACGCGAGCGTTTTACGATACACGCACGAAAGTCTTTACGAAAAAACGTGGACCTTTCACCTGAATGATATCAATAGCTTACGAGGGGTGCAAAATGGACCTAAATTTCGTAGAGTATTACTTGAATGATATCAATAGCTTACGACCAGAATTGAGGTCGGAGTTTTTGGACCTTTTTTTGGACCTTTACCAGCGCGGCGAGCGGGAAGCAAACCGGCGCTGGCTGTTTTCCTGAGTCACTCTCTGACGCATCGGCAAAACAAAGCGCCGTTCGTTTCGACACCTGGCTAGTTGCATTTTACGTCAAGCTGGGCGCCAGGCGCTTTTTCTTAGTCTTAGTCTTTTACGTCAAGCTGGGCGCCAGCCGCTTTTT
>ENA-ORBV01002786-ORBV01002786.1-microbial-mat-metagenome-genome-assembly--contig:-NODE-2786-length-36356-cov-5.082775_pt1 | contig 36356 bp, 27 predicted proteins | sample MGYA00237777_ERZ505514 | MGnify/ENA primary metagenome ERZ505514 (study PRJEB26160, sample SAMN06269048) | microbial mat metagenome | isolation source: Oligotrophic lake microbial mat | place... | reverse complement strand
CGGCATACGAGATTCGCCTTAGTCTCGTGGGCTCGGAGATGTGTATAAGAGACAGCCGGATAGCCGAGCGCGGCGAGCCGCGTGCCGAATGCGAGCTTACCGCGGAGCATCGGCGCCCCGCGCGCGCCGGCGCGGCCGACGGAATCGAGCCGCGCGATACTGCTCGACGCGAGGAGCGGCCCGAGGAGCGCATCGGTGAGCCGCAGCTGCTCACCGGTCAGGAGGTAGCCCAGTTCGAGGCGTGGCACGGCGTGCGCGTGGCCATGCACGTCGAGCAGCAGTGCACGCGGATGGACGCGCAGCGCGCGCGCCTTTGCCGTGTCGGTGCGCGCCTGCCACTGGTCCCACATGGGATCGAGGGGTGCGTGGCCACCGGTCGCCTCCGCGCGGTCGCGATTGGCGTCGAACTTCCGGCGATGCAGGCGATTCACCACCACGTACGGGCGCCGACCGATCCGTTGCTGGAAAGCATCGGAGATCGCGTAGAGCAGCGCGGCGGTGTTCGCATCATTGAGCGTCACGCAGCCGGCGCAGCTCCGGTCGGGGAGCGTGGCGGGGGAGATCTCGCCGCCGTGCGCCGCGAGGAGCACGAGGGGTATCGCGCCGTCGAAGGTTGTCACCCAACCGGAGACGTCAAGCGGTGGCTCCGGCGCGAGCGGTGGCACCGGCGCGAGCGGCGGCGTGATGCTCGCGGTGTCGTCACGGCCACCTGAACAACCGAAGGCGCCGAGGACCACGATGGTCCCCAGCGCCCAGCGAATGCCTCGCGCTGCGTTGCGCACTCCCGGTGCAGCGATTGAGACCAGCAAGGACGCGATCGTCACCAACCCTGCCGTGCGATCAACGAGGCCCGCTTCAATCAGTGCTGCTCCTGTAGGATGGGCGACGACCATGGCCGAAGTGTACTGCCCGGCGCCTTCGCGGGATAGGAAATTCAATCGAGGACGGTCGAGTATACATCGTGGTGCTCCGCTACGACGTCACCAATCGCAGTCACCAATCGCAGTCACCAATCGCACACCGAACGAGGAGTCCCGTTCCTCAGGGCACGCGCGGCGGCAGCGAAGGCGCCGCGGGTAGAATCACCGCGAGGCCACCATTCCGTTCGCACCGCGTAGCACTCGCGACTCCGCTGAGCCACAGGCCATCCTTGCAACGCATGGTCGCACCGGCCGGAGGCGCTTCGTTCCGGAGGGTGGGCGCCGGATCGTTCGAACTCGCCGCGGTTGCCGCGACGGCGGTCGCCGCGGCGGTCGCGGCCGCAGCGCTCACTGGCGGGCTCGCGCGATACGTCGGCAGGACGAGCTTCAACCCGCCGCGCGTGGCACAATCAGATGGCACCGCCGGCGCGACGACAAACGTCTGATCGTTGCAGAGCGCCACGGCGTTCGCGGGCGGGGCGACAGGTGCTGTCGGCAGCGCGCCGACCGGCGGTGGCGGACTCGCGGGCGGCAGCGGGCGCACGGGCTCCTGCGCCGCCAACGACGCGGACGCGAGTCCGCCCAGCAGCGGCATCACGACGAAGCGACGAACGCCGCGAGCGTCAACCGCCAGAAGTGCGCGGAGCAAGGTCATGGGGCCCCCGTGACTGTCACGGTCGGTGAGAGGTGCGTCGTATAGTTGGCGTTGGTGAAGGTCACCGTCGCCGTCCCGTTGCTTATGCGTCGGAGCCAGAAGCTCGTCGATAGCGCGTTCGCAGGAATCGTCACGCTCGTTACCGCGCCGGCGCCGTTGCGTACTTCGAGCGCACCCCCCGCCACCGAAACATTGAACGTGGTGGCCGCCGAGACGTTGCGAAGGTTCGTATCCATGCTACGCGCGTAGAGCGTCACCTGCACCGAATCCGTGGCCAGCGTGCCGGGCCAGCTCCCGATCCCGTCCACGCGGCCGAGCCCGATGTCGATGGCCCCTCGGACGCTCGTATGGCCGAGGGCCGCGAAGGTGACAGTGTCAACGCCAATGGAGGCGCCGGTGATTCGCGTGTAGACATAGCTGATTCCGGCAACAATCACGGCGCTGGCCGCGGAGGTGCTCGCCGCCGTCGCATGCGTCAGCGTGAGCGTGAGCGGCACCGCGACGTTGTCCGGCGAAGACGCGTAGGGATCGGCCCACTGGCCGACGCCGAGGCGCAGTGGAGTTCCACCCGGGCTCCACGCGAGGTTCGGAAGCACGACCGACACCGCGACGCTCGCCTCGTTGTAGCGATAGCTCTGGATGCGAGCATCGCTCGCCGAGATCTGCGTGGTGCCGGGGCCGACCGGAGTCACGCGTGCGCTGTTGTTGAAGTAGTTGCCTGCGGGGATCACCACCGACGCGCTATCCACGGTGGCGGCCCCCGGCGCCGACGACGTCAGCGTCACGGTCACGGGTTCCCACACGTAATGCGCCGTCCCGTTCGCGTCGGCGGCCTGAATGGTGATGTTCTGCGGCGTCTGCGTGGTCCGGATGCTCGTCGTGGTGGAGATCAAGAAGCGCGGCGTCGTCACCTGCTGCGTGGTATTGGCGCTCGAATAGCCGAGCGCGGTGGCCTGGATCTGGACAGTCCCCACCACGTCCCGCGCGCGAATATCGACGTAGGCGAAGCTCGAGCCCGGCAGGATGATCACGCTGTCCGGGACCGTCGCCACCGAGACGTCGGTGGAGAGCAGGCGGACCACAAGCGGTGCGCCAATTGCGTTGGGGATCGTCACATACGCGCCGCTGCCGGCCTGGTTCTGGCGCATCCCAAGGACGGGAGCGCTATTCACGAACGTGAGCGCAGGCCCGGTCACGGTCACGGCGTTCGACGCGAGGCTGCCATAGCCGGTGACGAGTGAGTCGGTCCAGGTGATCGACGCTGACCCCGGCCCCACGAATCGCACCCTCGGCTGCACGTAGTAGGCGCCACGTGGGATCCGGAAGCCGATGCTGTCCGGCTGCAGCACCGCATCGTTGCTGGAGCGCGCACTCACGAGCAGTGTGTCAAGCGAGTAATGTGCCGTCCCGATGCTGTCCGCGACGTAGATCGTCGCCGCAGCGGGCGGCGATGTTGTCGTCGCGCTCCCGGGGAGCCCGCCGCCGGTGAGTCGCGGGCTCGTAACGCGCACGAATGCGGTATCCGGGAGGTAGCCCGGTGCCGTGACGACGAGCGTGTCGATCCCTGTCTGCAGGCCGGCCAAGCCGAAGTACGCGTAGCTGATGCCGGTGCCGATCGTGAGCGTGGTCGCGGTCAGCGAATCGGCGGCCGCGTTGGTCTGCGTGATGGTCGCGTTGAGCGGCGCGGACACGCTGTTCGGCGTGTAGACGTAGAAGTCGGTCGGCAACCGATACTGACGCCGTCCGATTCGGTACGTGTCGAAACTGAACAGGATCCGCGGCTGGACCACCGTATATCTGGTCGAATCGGGACGATGCCCGGGCGCGCTCACGCGCACCCAGGCAGAGCCGACGCCGACGAACGAGACACGCCCCGACTGCGTGAAGTACCCGCCCGGCAGAATCGAATCCGTCGGTGTCACCCGCACCACCATCGTGTCCGACGACGTGTAGGTGATGCGCAGGATGTCGGTCGTGTAGTGCGCGCTGTTCAGCGTGTCGGCCGCGTACACCGTGAACGCCACCGGCGGGGCGAAGTTATTGTAGGTGCCGCCACCTGAGACGAAGGTCTTGGGCGGCGTCACCTGGAATCCGACGGAGTCCGGCGTATAGCCCGCCGCGGTCGCGTTGACTTGCACCGTGCCCGGTGTCAGGCCGCGCAGCGTGAAGTACGCGTAGCTGATTCCAACTGGGATGATGACCGAGTCAGGGAGCGTGGCGACGCCGGCGTTGCTCGAGCTGAGTCGCACCACGAGCGGTGCGGTCACGTTGTTCGGAGCATACACGTAGCCATCGGGGCGGTTCTGCCCCGCGCCCACGCGCACGGTCGCGAGCGCGATCCGGATGCGCGGACCGACCACAGTGTAGAGCACGGAATCGGCGAAATGTCCGCTCGCGGTCACGCGAATCCAGGCGGTCCCGGGGTTCCCGCCCGGGATAACGCGCGGGGTCTGTGCGTAATACTGGTCGGCCGCGATGACCACATTCGGCGTGACGACGCGCATCACGGTCGAGTCGCTCGAGGACATCGCAATCGCAAGCGCGCTGCCGCGCCAGTGCGCAGTAAACGTCGAATCCTGCGCGTACACGGTGAGCGTGGCCTCGGGCGACGTCGTGTTGAGCGACCCGCCCCCACTCAGTCCCAGCCGTGGCGTCGTGACGATCATCGGGCGGCTCGAGCCCGTCCAGCCGACCGCAGCGGCCGTGACCGTTGCGGTGCCCGGCGCCCGCGCGCGAATCGTGAAGTAGGCGTAGGTCGACCCGCCCGAGATCGTGATCGTGGACGGTGATACCGTGAGCGATGTGGTGTCGGTGCTCGCCAGTTGCACGGGGAATGCCACGTTCACGTTGGACGGCGTGGACACGTACCAGTCGTTGCGATACTGGCCGGTGCCGATCCGCGCCGTCGGCTGACTGAGGCTGAGTACTGCCGCCTGTGTGTTGACGCTCGTCGCCGTCCCGGTCACGCCGGTCGCGGCCGGCGTGATGGTCGTGCCGCCCGCCGCGGCCGCGCGAATCACGACGGTCGCCGCGAGCTGTCCGACCGGGATGAACGCCGGATCGGGTGAGACCGTCGCGCGGCCCGGCGTACCGAACGTGTACGTGATGAAGGTGCCGCCTGCCGGGGACGGATCCGTCAGCAGGACCTGCGTCGAGATCTCGTCATTCACGAGCAGCGTGTAACTCCCGTTCGTGAACCGGACGCTCGCCTGCACCGCGAGCACGGCGGTGTCGCCCGCATAGCCGGTGCCGCTGCCATCGGCTGCGAAGATGCGCGTCGTCCCGGCGTTGCGGCCGTTCAAGTTCGCCGACGCTGCGGTCGCGCCCGGTGCGAAGGTCACCGAGGTCGGCGCGAAGAAGGCGAAGGTGTCGGCGACCGCGAGGTTCACCGTCACCGCGGTGCCGTTGGGACGGCTGAGGTACACGGGGATCGCCGCATTCACCGCCGAGCGGCCGATCGCCAGTGTGTCGCGGCCGAACGAGATGAGGGCCGGCACGCTGTTGGTCACGGTCAGCGTCGCCGGCGGCGAGGTGGTCGTGCCGCTGGTCGCCGTGATGGTCGTGGAGCCAATCGCTACGCCCGTCACCACGCCGCCCGCCGTCACGGTCGCAATACCCGCGTTGCCCGAGGCGAAGGTGAAGGCGCCGCCAGGAATAAAGAACCCGTTCGCATCACGCCGTCGCGCCGTGAGCACCACGGAGCCGTTCGGCGCGACGCTCGTGCTCGCTGGTGTCAACTCCACCGCCGTCATCACCTGCGCAACGGAGAGCGCCGCCGCGCCCACCACGCCCTGCGCACTCGCGCGGATCGCAGTGAATCCGTTCGCCACCGCGACCGCGCGGGCCGTGGCACTCCCGGTCGAGTCGAGACTCGCGACCGACGGGTTCGACGATGCCCAGGCGAACGTCACCCCCGGCATCACCACGTTCAGCGTGTCGTATGCCACGGCGCGATAGCTGCGCGTGGCCGAGAGCGCCGCGAGCGAGAAGGTATCGCTCACGACGAAGCTCGCCGAGTCGCGCACGACCGCGATGCGCGTGATCGGCGTGAGGACCGTGAGGTTCGCGATGCCCGTCACGGCACCAGCGGTCGCACGCACCTGCGTGCCGCCCAGACCCACACCCGTCGCGACACCCAACGCACTGATCGACGCGATCGCACCCGAACCAGTGGTCCAGGTCACGCTCGGCTGCGACACGAGCGCCACGCTAAGCCCATCCACGGCCTGTGCCGTGAACGGATACGACGCACCGAGATAGATGCTGCGCGGATCGGGTGACACAAGTAGTGTCGCCAGCCGCTGCTGCACCACGATCCGCGCCGAGTCGCGCGTACCGCCCGACTCGGTCACGAGCACCCAGGTGGCGCCGTTCGCCACCGCGCGCACGCGGCCACTGTCATTGACCGCCACGACCGCGCTGTCACGCGATCCCCACACATACGTGCCCAAGGCGACGGTGTTCGCGCCGTCGCGCGCCGTGGTCACGAGGAGTCGTGTGGCACCGATCGCCGTGAGCGTGTCGAGCTTCGGCGCGAGCGTGGTGCTCACGATGCCCGCGCTCCCACTCGCGCCCACTGCGAGCGGCGAGTTGGTGAGGCCCGGTGCGGTGACGCTCAATGACTGCGCCCCGACCGTGGGAGCGAGCGTCCACGACACGCTCGCAAGACCCGCGGCATCGGTGGTATCCGCCGCAGCGCTCACCGCGCCGTTCGATGTCGCGAACCCGACGATGGCGCCCGCCACTGGATTGGCGAAGCCGTCCGAGACGCGGACCACGATCGGCTGCGGCAACTGAGCCCCCGGCGCCGCCGACTGCCCGCCGCCCGAGACCAGCCCGAGCACACTCGCGGCACGCGCGGTGATGGTGATCGCCGTCGAAGTGTCCGCCACAAGCCCCGGTCGGCCCACAAGCAACCGATAGCCGATGCCGGCCCGCTGGATGCGGAAATCATCGAACCGCGCGACACCGGCGACGGCGCGCACGCGCGTCGTCCCCACGAGCGTGGCACCCGTGAGGTTCACCGCGAAGCTGAGAAAGACCGAATCGCCGAACGTCACGTCGCGCGCGCCACCCGAAAGGCGCACTTCGGCGAGGAGCGCGGGAATGCTATCACCCGCCTGATACGTGTTTCCCACCTGCTGCATGATCACGACCCGCACGGGGGTCGAGACTTCGGCCGTGGCGCTGATAGAGATTGACGTGACGCCGGGGCTACTCACGCTCACCGACTGCGAGCCAGCGGCGGGCCCCAGCGTCCAGTTGAACCCGATCCGCCCTTGCGCGTCGGTGACCGGATCGGGCGGCGTGACCACTCCGCCCCCTGCGTTCACGGCGTAGGTGACGACGCGTCCAGCGAGCGGCTGGCCGTCGGTGGCAAGGAGGCGCACGATCACCGCCTGCGGAAGCGCGGTGCCGGCCGCGGCGGTCTGCGCGCCGCCACTGACGATGCCGAGCGCGCCCGGCCGCGGGAGCACAACAATGATCGCGGTGTCTGCCGCCGAGCCGGTGGGCAACTGCGCGCTGATGCGGGCCACTCCTCGCAGCGACGTTGAGACGCCGCTGCCCGCGCCCTGCGTGGTGAGCGTCGCGCGGGTGGGGTCGTGCGCGGTGTACACGATCGGTACGGCACTGACGATGTTGCTCGCGGCATCGCGCGCGACGGCCGAGAAACTGAACGGGTCACCAGCGACCACGGTGATGGTGTCGGGCGCGATCGTGATCACCGTCGCCTGGGAACCCGGCCCAGTGTATGTGAGCGGGACCGGCACGGGCGATGGCGGGGGCGCCCCCGAGGTCCGCACTTGGGCGACGACCGGGATCGGCCCGCCACGGAATACCGTGTCACCCACAGCGTTCACGTACGCGAGCGCGAGTGTCATCGGCTCGCCCGTGCTCGGGGCTGACGCGTCCAGCGGGACTCGGAGGTCGAGCGCGATGGAGTCGGCGATCGCCGGGAAGTTGATGGTGGTGTCGAGCGCCGCCGTTCCATCGGTGCGTCGGAAGACCACTCGCACGCGCTCGAACGGCACCACGGATCCCGCGCCGGCGGCGATCGAGGCGAGCGGCCCCGGATACTGCGCAAGGAACGAGAGCCCAGTCGCATAGCGGGCCCCCCGCTCCGGCCCCGTCAGTTCACGGCCACAAGAGAGCAGAGAGAGGCCAAGCGTGGCAAGTGCGGCGACGAGCCAAGGTGCGCGCGTCAGTGAAGGGGAGAGCGGAGGCATTGCCCTCTTAATGTACGGCGCCACGGCCTTGGGTGACTACGACACAGGTCACAGTACGACAAGACGGTGCCGGGGGCGGGCCGCCCCGTAGGCGATCCGTGCCCGGGGCGCCCAGGTGCGGATGGGCGCCAGTGTGGGGGAACGCGTCGGCTAGGCCGGCGTCGGCGGCAGCTCGACAATCTCGAGCCAGTAGCGCCCGAGCACGTTCATGGCCTCAACCAGCCCGGTGAAGGTGACCGGCTTGGAGATGAACGAGTTCACGCCGAGTTCGTAGCTCGTGATGATGTCCCGCTCGGCGCGCGAGGTCGTGAGCACGACGATCGGGATGTCACGGAGCGTCGGGTCGCCCTTGATGATCTTGAGGGCTTCGCGGCCGTCGAGATTGGGCATGTTGAGGTCGAGCAGGATCAGGCCCGGACGCGGCGCCTTCCCCGTCTCGCCCGCGTACGCGCCTCGCTGATACAGATAGTCAAGCAGCTGTTCTCCGTCCTCGCACATCTCGATCGCGTTCGAAATATGCGCCGACTCGAGCGCCTGGCGCGTCAGATCGCGATCCTCGGCATCGTCATCACAGAGGAGGATGGTGACGGGGATGCGATGCTTCCGTTCGATCATGGGTTGACTCCCGGTGACGTGGTTTTGTAGTGCCGGAACGGCAGCTCGACCCTGAAGATCGTGCCGTGACCGACGACGCTGGTCGCGGCGATGGTGCCGCCGTGACGTTCGACGATCCGCCGACAGATAGCGAGCCCGATTCCCGAGCCCCCGTACTGCAGTTTGTTGTGCAGTCGGGCGAACATCTTGAAGATTTTCTCGGCGTACTCCTGCTTGAACCCGATTCCGTTGTCCTGCACACTGATCGCGCAGACGGGTGCGCGCAGATTCGTGGCGGAGAGCGTCACCACCGGAGGCACGCCGGGCTGTCGATACTTGATCGCGTTGCCGATGAGATTCTGCAGCAACTGGCGCATCTCAAGCGCGTCGGCCTCGAGGATCGGGAGCTCTCCGACCTCGACGCGACCGCCCGCGTCGGCAATAGCCGTCTCGAGGTCAGCCACGACCTCACGCGCGATCTGACCGAGATCGGTGCGAACGAAGCGCGCCACGCGGGTCGTCACCTGCGAGAACATCAGCAGGTCATTGACGAGCGTGCGCATGCGATCGGCGGCGCCCATCATCCGGTCGAGCTGCTGTCGTTGCGCGTCGTCGAGCGTTGCGGCGGCGGACGCCTTGAGCTGGTCGCCGAATGAGATGATCTTGCGCAGCGGCTCCTGCAGATCGTGCGAGGCCACCGACGCGTACTCGTCGAGCGCCAGATTCGACCGCTCGAGTTCCATTCGCTGCTCGGCGAGGCGCGCGTCCTTCTCGCGCAGCGCGGTCACGTCCTCGATTGCCAGCAGGATGATGCGCGGCATGCCGAGCGCGTGCGAGACGAGCCGGGCGTTGAGGAGCATGATCTTCCGGCCGATGCCCGGGAAGACGTGGTCGACGTCGAAATCGTCGAGTTGCGACTCGAGCGGCAGCTTGTCGCGGAGCATCTCGCGGAGCGGCGCGATGTCCCATTGGCCGTCACCCAGGGCGAACAGCACCGTGCCGATAGTGTCGGAGGGCTGGACCCGGAAGGTCCGGTAGAAGGCGCGGTTGGCCTGGGTGACCCGAAAATCGGGGTCGAGAACGAGCAGGGGCTGCCGAACCGTGTCCAGGATGTCGAGCAACAGGCGTTCGGCGGCAGGCATAGAGCCCGCCGCACCGCCCGAGGGCGTTGTCTCATGGATTTCGACTGCTGGCGCGTCCATTTTCCCTACGGGAGAAGGCGACCTTATACGGGACAGGTGAGGTTACTCAGGAACGCGGCATGGCACAATCACCCATTTGGGCCAGTGTCGCAGAGTACCTTTCCCGCAAGGTCCTTGGCTCCCCCCAAACCAGAAGGCCCGATGTCCGCTGGCGAACGGATCACAATCGCGATCATCGACGACAACCTGATGGTCCGCCACGCGCTGGAGACGTTGCTCGGCACACTGCCGGATATGCGGGTCGTCTTCGCCGGCGACTCCGTGGCGGGAGCCGTCACCGGGACCAAACCCCAGGTCTTCCTGCTCGACGCGGGGCTGGCCGACGGCGACAGCCTGCGGTTGGCCGCCGAGCTGCACGAGGCGAATCCTGACTCGCGCATCATCATGATGGACCTGCTCCCGACGAGCGAGGACGTCATGGAGTTCGTCAACGCCGGGGTCTCGGGCTTCGCCCTCAAGGATTCGACGTTCGAGGAGTTCGCCGAAACGATCCGCGCGGTCGCGAAGGGGCAGAGCGTGCTCCCGAGCCGCATGACGGAGTCGCTGTTCTCGCAGATCGCGCGCGAGGCCGGCGTCAGTGACCGCAAGCAGGTCATCGAGGATATCCGCATGACACCGCGCGAGCTGCAGATCATCTCGATCATCGGCGAGGGGCTGAGCAACAAAGAGATTGCCGCGCGCCTGAATATCGCGACGCACACGGTGAAGAGTCACGTGCGCAATGTGATGGAGAAGCTTGCGCTGCACTCGCGCCTCCAGATCGCGGCCTACTCGCACCGGCAGTCGGACTAGCTGGGCTGGATCTCGCGCGCGACCTCGGACGGATGCCGATCTCGACCCACGTTCGAGCATGGACCGGCAGCGGGATACGCCCAGGCCACGTGGAACTTCCCCATCACGGAAGGACGGGCCGGAGCGGTCGAGCTGGCACAGGTCGCGCGTGCCGCGCCCTATCTCTCCCGAACCTGCTGATGCGCCTCGACGAACCAGAGCCACTGGTCCACGCCGCGCGAGACCTCGGTGAGGATGTCCGCTGATCCGGCGTCGCTGAGGTCGTTCATCTCCTCGATCCCCACGCGCACCGTGCGGCCGAACTGCGCCAGCGAGTCCGAGAGCGCGGCCACATGTTCCTCGCCGCTGCTGAGCGCGAGCGGGTAGTCGATCAGGGTCGAGTGCGCCGCCACGACGCGCACGGTCCCTTCCGCCACCCCACCCAGCTGCACGATCCGCTCCGCGATCGTGTCGACGTATCCTTCGACGTCCTCGTTGATCTGGTCGAAGAGCGTGTGCAGCGCGATGAAGTGCGGTCCCTTCACGTTCCAGTGCGCCTGCTTGCAATGGCTCTGGAGGTCGAGGCAGTCCGCGAGTCGCTGGCCGAGCAGTTCGGCCACCTGCACGCGCGTCGCCTCGGGCAGGTCGTGCTTGGTGGCGAAGAGTGCGAGCGGGCCCGATGGGGCGTGTTCGATCTCGAGGGCGCGTGCCTTGCCCTTACGAGGCCCGTTGCCGTGGTCGCCTTTGACAGGGCTGGTGCGTGCGGTGTGGCGAGTCATGGCGGGCTCCGATGGACGGCGGCAGCGCGCGGGAATCGCGCACGTATGCGAAGGAGGATGCGGTCGCGAGGGAGCGTTCGGTATCCGCCATTTGGGTGATTCTGGCGGTAGTGCCCCTTCTATACCATGCCGCACGCGGCCACCACCGGATAGTCCGTATAGCCCTTCGCGCCGGCGGTGTAGAAGGTCGCGACATCCGGGGCGTTGAGCGGGTCACCGTTCGCGAAACGCGCGACGAGGTCAGGATTGGCGAGCGCGGAACGACCGAACGCGATCAGATCAGCATCGCCGGCGACGAGCACCTGCTCAGCGCGCGCTTGGTCAAAGCCGCCGGATGCGATGAACACGCCGCCGAACGCCACGCGCAACGCGACAGTGAATTCGCCAGGGAGCGCAGGTGCACCCATCGATGAGTGATCGACCAGGTGCAGATACGCGAGCTTCATCTCGCCGAGTGACTTCACGAGCGCGAGGAACTGGGCCTCAACGCCGTCAAAAGCACCGGTGCCGTTGAACGTGCCGAGCGGCGAGAGGCGGATGCCGACACGGTCGGCGCCGATCGCGGCGGCCATGGCGCGGGCGACTTCAAGCGCGAACCGGTTGCGAGCATCGGCGCTGCCGCCCCACTCATCGGTGCGGGTGTTCACGTTCGCATTGAGGAACTGCTCGACGAGGTAGCCGTTGGCAGCGTGGATCTCGACGCCGTCGAAGCCGGACGCGATTGCGAGTTCCGCCGACTTCGCGTAGCTGGCTATGGCCGCCGCAATGTCCGACGCCGTCATCGCGCGCGGAGTGGTGGGTGGCTGCAGGCCAGACGCATCGGTCCACATCTCACCCGCCATCGCGACTGCGACCGGCCCTACGACCTCGGCGCCTGCCGGGAGGTTCGCCGCGTGCGACGCACGTCCCGTGTGCATCATCTGCATGAAGATTCGGCCGCCCGCGGCATGCACCGCGTCCGTGACCACGCGCCAGCCCGCGACCTGTGCGGGGTTGTAGAGCCCCGGGATGCGCGCGTAACCGGCGCCATTCGGTGCGGGCGCCACGCCCTCTGTGATCAAGAGGCCGATCGACGCGCGCTGCGCGTAATACTCGGCCATCATCGGCGTGGGGACGTGGTCGGCGGTGGCGCGGTTGCGGGTCATGGGGGCCATCACCATACGGTTGGCGAGGGGGATCGAGCCGAGGGTGGTCGGGTGCAGCAGCATCGTGAGGATCCTTCGGCCGGAACCGAATTTCGGAGGGAGGGACTCTCGCGCGCGAGGCGCAAGCAGACGATGGCAGGAGGATGTGCGTGAGAGCGCGCGTTCGGTATCCGCCATTCGTGCCATTCTGGCGACTGCGCCCGAGGTTCTAACGGGGACGAGCGTGATTCATCGCGTGAGCGGAGGCTGCGCGCTGGTGGGGCACTGGATCGGCCAGACCGATCGTGTCGTCGAATTCCGCGAGAGCTATTGGGACGGCTCACCGCTGGCCCTCTCGGCCCGCAGTGGCACAACATGGAAACGACTGCGCTTCACTCCTCTCGATGCCAACACGGTTCGTCAATTCGGCGAGACGTCTGCTGAGAGCGGAAATACTCGGGCCGTGAGCTACGACTTCCATCACACCCGGAAGAAGTGGCCGCCAAGCGCCCGGGTCGGCGCACGTACATACAACGCCCCGATCGAACTCCGCCGGGCCAGTGCTCACACATCAGGCGGTGGCCGCACCAAGTCGCCATCCCGAGAGCCGTACGCGCTCGACGAGCAACATGTGCGGCACCGTCAAGGCCGCCAATCCGACGAAAAGAAATTGAATCACCGCGCGCGAGAGTGCACTGTGATCGACGAACACCCAGGCTGCGATGGCGGCAATCGCGACCAACAGCATAGGTACCGCGGAGGCACTGATCATCAATCGCACCGACGCCCGGTTCGCGTAGTGATACGTCCGGATCACATGGCGCGCGCTGTGCATCGCACAGAAGAAGACGGTGAACCCGATCAATGGCGACCCGCAGACGGCCAGCAGCGAGACGGAAAGCACTTCGGCTCCTACCATCCTGTCGCGGCGTGATTCCACGGCCGCGGCTCCGAGTGCGCACAGGAGCCACGGCCACGCCAGTACGGACAGCACCGCGGCAAGAGACTCCCCGCTGCTCGGGCCAACAAGGAATCCGAACTGCCGCGCCACGTCCGCCTCGAATCGCAGACACGGCAGTACGATCACCGCTCCGGCGTAGATGATGCGCGTGAAAGGGCTCACGCCCGACTCGAGATCGCCGGCGAAATGCGCAATCGACACCAGCAGGAACCCCGACAGAAAGACCACCGGGGCAATCCACCAGAGCCCGACAACGGACACCGCGAGCACACCGTACAGCAGCGCCGCCACGAGCCATGCGCCCGGCGATCGCAGACCGTAGACCTGGCGCGCGAAGATCGTGTCCAGTGCACCGTGGGGCACACCCACCGCAAGAATCAACGCACTGATGATCACCAGTTCCACACGCTCCGGCAGCGGTGGAAGGAGGACCGAACTGATCGCGACGGCCGCGGCCAAGCAGCAGAATGTGATTCCTTGCACGCGCAGTGTGCTGTTCATGCGTATCTCAATCGGTTGTCGGACCGCGTCCACAGCCCACTCATCAGCTCACGAACGAACCGACCGGTCGGGAGTGCGGCGATCACCGCGGCGTAGTCCATCGGCGAACACGAGTCCGTGAGAAATCGGATGATCCGCATGGGGTCATGCATCCCGAAGATGCTCAGGAAGAGGTCCGCGGCATGTTCCGGATCGCTGCGTACCACCCGCAGAAAGAGCCGGTCCATCCCGCGGTGGATCAACGGATCGGCCGCATGTCCCGTCACCGCCCCGCCTTCACTCAGCCGGTGCGAGGCGTCCCGCGCCCATCGCTGGATGCGCTGAAACGCATAGCCCGTGCTCGCCCGCGCACCGCCGTTCATCACGCCAACGCGCGCGTACCCCTTTCCGGGCGACGCGGCCTGCGACATCAGGCCCATAGGTAGCACACCACTCTCGCTGCGCACCACCGTACGCGGACCTGCGCCACAGAACTTCCGTAGCGCGGCCTGCTGATGCAGCGCGAGCTGTGCCGCGGAGAGCGGCCGTGGACCGAACACCGTCGTCTCGATCAGCGCCCGGGTACTCGACATGGGGAGGACGTAGTGAAAGAGGACCCCGTCCTCCAGACACCCGGCAAAATCCATCAACGTTGCGACCGTGTCGTCGAACTGCGGGCGCTCACAGACGACCTCATCTCCGAGAAACGATTGCCACAACGCCGCACCGCCCTCGCGAGGGACTGCCACCGCGCGCGTGTCAATGATCTGGCGCGCTGAGACAGTCCCGCGGGACGTGCTGACCAACCATCGATCGCCACTCCTCTCGGGAGCACCCAGCACTCGGGTCCCCAGTTGCAACTCCACCGAGGTGGATCCGCGGATCAGGCCTTCGGCGTGCCCGTAGAATGCGGCAGAGTCGAGCATCTGATACGGTGCCGCTCGGCAGTCAACGAGCACTGAGCGCGTCGCCGACCGCAAACGCAGGCGCGACCAGGTCTTCGTCACCAGCGCATCGTGACGATGCGATGCGGTCCGCCAAAAGCACCACGTGCGGTCCGCGACGTATGCATCACGTGCCTCGATCACGATCGTCCGCGGCGCCCGCTGTCCCGACTCGGCCAATCGCTCACCGAGGCTGAGGCCGGCACATCCGCCACCGAGGACGATAAGGTCCGCGTCAGTGGTCACAAGGACCGCCTGCCGCGACGCCGCCCACCGCGCTGGCGGCGAAGCGCTTCACCGCCAGCGCGATACCTCATGCTGGGACGTACTTGTCGTGCTCCGACTTCCGTGCAGCGATCAGATAGATCAGGACGCCGAAGCCGGCCTTGGCCACGATGTCAGCGATCGTGTACCCCACCTGCACCGCGACCGTGGCGTTTCCGCCGGTCACGCCGATCATGGGGAGTACGAAGACCAACGGGTAGAAGCACCACGACACAATGGTCAGCGTACGCGCGGAACGGATCAGCCCGCGCGCCGACTCCGGCTGCGACTCGATCGAGGCCTTCAGACCGACCGCGAGATCGTACACGATGATCGCGAACGGAATCATGGACAGCGTCCACCAGGTCCAACGGGTCGACGAGTCCGACGCAATCTCACCGGGGTAGCCGAGGGCGATCATGACCGCGGCCAGTGTCCCGAGCTTCACGGCCTTCTTCGTGGACTCTGCTGAGGAGAGGCGCATGACAAGAATCAGTTCGACGAGCAACAGCGGTACCGTCAGCAGCCAGTCCACGTACCGATACGCGTCATTGAAGACGATACCCGAGGCCGCGATGGTGCCGTTCGTGACCATGTACGATTCCTCCCAGCTCGAGAAGATCCGCACGTAGTGATACAGCGCGATGCCAGTGACGATGGCGGAGACCGCGAGCGCCGTTCGGTACGCTGGCGCCACCTGCGACCTACTGAGAATGAGGAACAACGTCGCTGCTCCCATCACCGCGATCGTGAAGGAGAACGCGTTGTAGACAAGGTTGAACTGTGAAACGGTGATCTCGAACATGCAGCTACTCCGATTGGGGGGTTGATCACAGGTGTGGCCCGACGCGGTGCGCGAAGTGGCCACACGTTTGTAAGAACGCGTGTCAGGATTCCGTTCCGAGATGTGTTTACGGTTTGCTGAACAGCGTGTGGACCATCGGGCTACCGCGGCGAAATGTTCGTCCCCATGGCAGAAACTCCGGACGCTGCGCAGGTGACCGCGTGGCAGGACCTGCGGCACGCGACAATCGGCGCGCTGACGCTGGCGAATGATCGGTGGACGTCGGTGCCGCCCAGTGCGACGTATCGCCTGAAGCGCATCGCGCCCAGGCGTGGTCGGCGTGAACTCGGCATCGAACGTCTCACCGATCGTGCACGCCATTCACCACCAGCAGGCTGTCAGAGTGGTGCTGTCCCCCAACAATGACGAAGTCGCGCGCGGGATCCCAGCGCTGGCTCGGCTCGAGTACCACCAGCGGACCGTAGAGCCCACCGCGGAGTTGATCGACGTCGTTCAGATGCGTGTGCCTGACAAACAGGGGGTCGTGACCAGACGTTCATCACGATGATGCGGTCGTTCGTGGGCTCGCCTGGGGCATCGACAACAAAGGCGCCGGCCAACTGCTCGCGCTCCTCGTCAATGGTCGAGTCGGTGCTGACCGTGCTGGCCGCGTAGTCGTAGGTGCCGGCCCTCGCTGCATCGGACGCAATCGCGCGCACCGCGCCGGGAGCGAGGTGAAGGGCCGACGCGCCCGTATCGAATGCGATCCCCGGACCGTACAGCGAGAGCGTCGTTTAGCCGAGCCCATTGCAGACGCGCACCTGCACTCAGCCCGAGGATGTGCGGGTGTTGCAGGCTGGCGATGGTCTTGCTCTCGCGCAGGAAGCGTTCCGCGCCAATGACGGCGGAGAGCTCGGGGCGCAGGACCTTCATAGCGACCTTTCGCTCGTGCTTGAGATCCTCAGCGAGGTAGACCGTGGCCATGCCGCCGGCACCGAGTTCACGCTCAATGCGGTAGCGTGCGGCGAGCGCCGCGGTGAGGCGGTCGATGATTGCAGCCCCTACTTCACTCTCGCGTTGAGTTCCGTAAAAAAGTTCTCCACCACGACGAATCGCTTGGTCTGGGTGGATTCCCGTTCGCGAAGGATCAGAAAGCGACGGCCATCCGCGGTCGGCATCCAGGAGAAAGCGCGTCCGAGCGAGAACAGCGCGCGCGGCTCGCCAAGGGCAAAGACCGGCCCCGGCAGCACCGACACGACCATCAGGCTGTCGCTGAATGTCCGGTAGTAGATCTCTCGTCCGTCGGCCGACCATCGCGGCTGGCGGCTGAGCGCGCCGACCTCGTGCATACTCGCGCCGGTGTTGGGGAAGGGGCGGACAAATACACCGGCGAGCCCGACTCGTCCGGCACTGAAGAGGATCCACTTGCCATCGGGCGAGAGCGATGCCGATTCGACGAACCCAGGACTCGAGAACACGGGCGTCCCGCCGCGCGAATCGGCCGGAGCGACAAGAAAGACGTCCGTGCCTTCGCGCGCACGCACGGAGAGCAAGAGCGAGTCGCCCTTCGGCGCCCAGCGTAGTTCGCTCGACAAGGGCTGCGTGCCAAGAATCGGTGTCGGCACCGAACGGCCATCGGACGGCACCCGAAACTGATTGCCGGCAAGGGTAGAGAGGAGGAGCTCACGCCCGTTGGGGTGCCACAAGACGGTGCGGAACACGCCCTCGAACGTCAGCCGCTTCGGCGCGCCACTCCCGATCCGCGTGATGTAGGCGTGCGTCCCCACGTCGCTCCGCATGATGAACGCGACTTGAGTCGCGTCAGCGGAGAGCGCCACTTCTCTGACGTCCCCGGTGAGTGCCGGCTCAAGTGGAGTAACCGTTCCCTCTCGCGTGGCCCACGCGACTTCCCGTCGCGAGCCCCCCTGACTTCCGATCGCGTACGCCAACGTGCCATTGTCGGAGATGGCGAGATCGACCGAGCCGGTTCCTCCCGTGCGAACGGCGAGTCCACGTTCGATGGACACCGGCGCTCCCGTCGTCGCCAGCGCGTCCTGATCGAAGGGCACGGCCAAGAGCTCGCCTTCGTGCGTCACGTAGAGGAGATGACCGCTCAGCGAGTAGCGCACGAAGACTCCGCGAAAGAGCTCACGGTGCTTCCCCGTCCTGAGATCGAGCACGGCGATCCCGTCGGCGTCCGACGCGCCAGCTCCGGGCCCACCTCGATTGATGACCATCAATACCCCGCGCCCATTGGGCAAAGGGTCGGGCCAGACATGCTGCAGCTCGCCCGTCGAATCATTGAGCGTCGATACGACCTCCGCCGCACCACCGGTCTCGCGGATGCGCATCAGGGGACCATTCCCACGCCGATCGAAATAGATGTAGTTATCGACGCCCCAAGCCAGCCCGGGAACGCCGACCAACGAATCGGTGAGTTCTCGTGGGAGTCCGCCGGCCACATCCACGATCTTGATGGCGGGACCAGTCATGAAGGCAAGCCGACGCCCGTCCGGGGAGACGGTCGGATTGAACGCATCCGTCGTTCCCTCCACGAGCGTCGCCGCGAGTTCATCGCGGCGACGGATGAACAGACCGCCTTTCGTCCCCACGCGAGCGACCGTCACGAAGAGCGACCCGTCACGGGACAGCGCAAGATTTCCGAACTCACCAGCGGCGGCACCGTCCCACGCGACCTCGAATCGCGAGACTGGGGCAGGAGCGCTGGGTCGCGACGTGGTCCACGCGAACAGGCCGAGCGACCCGACCGCCACGACCATGGCGGGGACCGCGAGCTTCGAGCGCCAATCCGTTCCCGCGGCGCCCGGACCGACGGTACCGGTGGCGCCGATCGTACCGTACGAGAATGTGGTCGCGAAAAGCGCCACGGAGAACTCCTTCGCCGTCGCGAAGCGATCGGCCGGCACCTTCTCGAGAGCTTTGGCCAGCGCGGCCGCCACGTTCGGCGGCACGGACTTCCGATACTTCGTCACCGGTTGCGCTGGCTCGGCGATGATCTTCATGATGATGGCCTGCGCGGACCCACCGGTATGCGGCGGCTCGCCAGCAAGCATTTCATACAGCACCGAGGCGAGCGAGTACACGTCGCTGCGCGCCGAGATCTCTTTCTCGGCGGTTGCCTGCTCCGGGCTCATGTAGTGTGGCGTGCCCAAGCTGAGCCCCGTCTCTGTCATGCGCCCGCCAGCAGCGGCACTGACTGCCAAGGCAATGCCGAAGTCCGCGACGATCGGACGGCCATTCGCCAAGAGGATGTTCTCCGGCTTGATGTCGCGATGGATCACGCCGCGCGAATGCGCGTAGTGCAGCGCGTCGGCGATATCCGAGGTAAGTCGAAGCGCTTCGTCCACGCCGAGCTGCGTTTCGCGATTCAACTGATCGCGCAGCGTCTCACCGTCGACGAACGGCATCACGTAGAAAAGGAACCCGTCCGCCGTCCCGCTGTCGAAGAGCGGCAGGATGTGCGGATGCTGTAGCGCGGCCGTGGTCTTGATCTCCACCACGAATCGCTCGGCGCCGAGGACGGCGGCCAACTCCGGCTTGAGAACTTTGAGCGCGACTTGGCGGTCGTGCTTGACGTCGTGGGCCAAGTAGACCGTGGCCATGCCGCCGGCACCGAGCTCACGCTCAATGCGGTAGCGGTCGGCGAGCGCCGCGGTGAGGCGGTCGATCATGGAGTGCTGCAGTCTGGGCTCCCGGGCGGCGGAAGGACGAGAGCCAAAAATGGGGGCTTTCGGCGGACTCCGCCATAGGGTGGACCGTCCAGAGTGAGGGGAGGTCTCCACGGACGTATTGCCGAGAATGGCAGCGTTCACAATGCCATTCGCCACTCTCGGGCGACGAGGGACCTTGATGACCAGCGACCGCGGCACGCGAACGAAGGCAGCCATACTCGCCGCCCCAAGGCCGGCGGTGGCCGGTGGCGGCTCGACCAGCGCTAGCGCAGTTCACCTACGCAGACGGTACCGAGGCCTCGCCCAGGACTGGGTTCACTCCTTCGGTACTTACGGCGCCTGAAGTGTCGCTTGGACGACCGGACTCATGACCCACCTGTCCGCACCACCGACTGCCTTGCCGAAACTCTGCGCCACATTGAAGTCCACGAGGAGGGTGACGAGACCGTTCGCGTCAATCTGCACCGCGTCACCAGGGAGCTTGATCTTGAGACCCGATGAAGAGTAGCTCGGCATTTGCAGGACGCCCGCCGTGACGCCGAGAGGGAGCGCCGCGTACGTCGGCGACGAGGAGTAGAAGAGACGCTGCGTGGTGTCCGGCGCCACGACCTCGAGGTACCCGGCGCTGATCACGAAACGCATCTGGTGATACTTGCCGGCGGTCACCACTGCCGAATCGAGCAACCGCATTGAGGTGTCGGCGAGTGTGAGCAGGTCGATCGTGATCGGCGTGCTGCGCAGAATGACGCGCCCGCCCTCGCTCCCAGAATCGGGCTGAAGGTAGATCTGCTCGATCGTCACGACCGCCTTGCGAACGTCGCCGGGGGCGTCCTTCAGGAGCACGCGGATCGCGCCCGTACGCGGGGCGGTTGGGGAGTCGGTGCAGGAGACCGCGACCAGCCCAGCGAGGGCGAGCGACGCGCCGATGGCGGCGCGACGAAGATGATGGTGCATGGGATACCTCTCGTGCAAATAAGGGGATGCAACAGATGTGCTATATCCTGACTTTACACACATACGAATGGAGGGGTCCCCGAGCGTCACGATATGACGCCCCCTGGTAAAGCCGCTGGTCGAAGTTCGATGACTTTCCTGCGTACGCTGGTTACCTGACAGTGTCCTGACCGTTACCTGCCAGAACTAGCGGGACGTCAGCATTCGGGACATTCTCCCCACGTGGCCGGATCTCAACAAGCTGCTTCAACTGCGTGAGTCCCGAATGCGAGTCTGTGTTGCTCCTGTCCTGGTTGGTGTCCAACTCTGCCGGATCGTTTCGCCGATCGCCTCGCTGCTCGAGGTCGAGGAATGGATCGGCGAATGGTGGGAGCCGAGTTCGGTCACGCTGACCATGGCGAGCCGAGCGCCCGCCGCGTGCGAGTCCGTCCTCCAGATGCGTGGCGTCCCCGCGTCGGATTGGGTCGCCACGGGTCTTCCGCTGAGCAATCCGGAGATCCAGTCGCTGTTGTTCGCGGGAGAGTCGAGCGCGCAGGAGAACCCCTCAGCCAACAGCCTCGCTCGGCCGACGCTCCACGTCCCGCGACGGCGGCAGTACAGCGGCAACAGCCGATTTCGCCGCGGACATACAGACCTTGCGTGAGGCGCGCGCGATGGAACCGCGCTTAAGGCGAAGCGATTAAGGTACCGCGCTTAAGGCGAAGCGCTCAAGCTGCCGCACGCCGCACCAACGTCAGGATGCTGTAAATCGCGACCGCTTCGTCGTGCTGGTTCATCACCTCGACATCCCACTCCACGACGCCCTGCGGAATCCCGCCTTCCGGCGTGTCCTTCGCGGTCTTCTGCTTCACCGTCAGTCGCACGTGGATGGTGTCACCAGGATACACCGGCTTCGTGAAACGGAGATTCTCCAATCCGTAGTTGGCGAGCACCGGCCCGAGGTTCGGTTCCACAAAGAGCCCCGCCGCCGCCGATACGATGAAATAGCCGTGGGCCACGCGCCCCTCGAAGATCCCATTGGACCGCGCCTCCTCGTCATTCATGTGCGCGTAGAACGTGTCCCCGCTCAGCGCCGCGAACTGCACAATGTCGTCGAGCGTGATGGTACGCGTTCCGGTGATCAGCGTATCGCCGATCTGCAACTCGTCGAAGTTCTTGCGGAACGGATGCACGGCATCGGTCGTCTCTGTTGCACCCTTGCTCCACTCACGGGTGATGGCGGTGAGCACGCTCGGGCTCCCCTGCACCGCCGTGCGCTGCATGTAGTGCAGCACTCCCCGGGCTCCGCCCATCTCCTCGCCACCACCAGCGCGCCCAGGACCACCGTGCACGAGATTCGGCAACGGCGATCCATGTCCCGTGCTCTCCTTGGCGCTCGAGCGATCAAGCACCAACAGGCGGCCGTGATACGGCGCCACGCCGAGCACGACCTTGCGCGCGACCGCGGGATCGTTCGTCGTCAGCGAACCGCACAGCGATCCCTTTCCGCGACGCGCAAGCTCGATCGCTTCGTCGAGTGAGCGATACGGCATCACGGTGTTCACCGGACCAAAGGCCTCCACGTCGTGCGGCTCGGTGCGCGCGAGGGGATCGGCGCAGTACAGCAACTCGGGCTGATAGAACGCCCCCTTCTCACGATCCGCGCCGACCACATTGAACTCTCCGCCACCCACCACACGCTCGGCGGCCGTCCGAATGCGATCCGCGGCGAGTCCGACATCGCGCACCTGCGCCCGGCTCGCGAGGGGTCCCATGCGCACCCCCTCAACGCTGGGATCGCCGACGACCGTCTTCTCGAGTCGGCCGCGGATCGCATTGATCACATCTTCTTCCATGCCGGCCGGCACAATGGTGCGACGAATCGCGGTGCACTTCTGCCCCGCCTTGGTCGTCATCTCGCGCACGACTTCCTTGATGAAGAGATCGAACTCCTCTGTCCCAGGCACGGCATCGGGACCGAGGATGGCACAGTTGAGCGAGTCCGCTTCCATGTTGAAGCGCACGGCATGCTCCACGACCGCCTTCGACTCCTTGAGCATCCGTCCCGTGACCGCTGAACCGGTGAAGGCAACGGCATCCTGCTCGCTCACATGACTGAGGAGGTCACCGGCACTTCCACAGATGAGCTGAATGGCGCCCTCGGGGAAGATGTTCGCCGCAATCATCTCGCGGAACATCGCCTCGGTGAGATAACTGGTGGCGGTCGCCGGCTTCACGATGGCAGGCACACCGGCAAGGAGCGCCGGCGCCAGCTTCTCCAACATTCCCCAGCAGGGAAAATTGAAGGCGTTGATGTGAATCGCCACGCCCTCCAGCGGCACGCAGATGTGCCGACCGACGAACGTACCGTTCTTGGAGAGCGGCTCCACGGGGCCTTCCACATGGAAGGTCTCGTTCGGGAACTCGCGACGCCCGCGGCTCGAGTACGCAAAGAAGGTCGCAATGCCGCCGTCGATATCCACCCAGCTGTCGCCCTTGGTGGCGCCCGTGGCCGCGGAGAGCGCGTAGAACGCCTCCTTCTTCTCCATCAGATGCTTCGCCATCGCCTTCAGCATGGCCGCGCGCTGATGAAAGGTGAGGGCCCGCATCTTCGGTCCGCCCACCGTCCGCGCATACTCGGTCATCGCCTTGAAGTCCAACCCGCCGCTCGACGCCTCGGCGACCGGCTCACCTGTTACGGCATGCAGGAGCGTGGTCGACTTCCCGGTTCCCTCGACCCATTGGCCGAGTGCGTAGTTCTTGAGCTGCATCAGTTCCTCGGAGTATCAGAGCGCGTCTCGTTCCAGGTCTTCACCATCGTCTTCACCATCGTCTTCACCATCGCGGATTGTGCGGGACGATCGGCGGGCACCTCTCGCAGCGGCTCGACCTCGCGCCACGTCGCGTGCATGTGCGCGGGGAGTTGCTGGTACAGCGCGGTGCCCTCGCTCTTCCACGCGAGCATTTCGTCGCTGACCTCCTTCACGATCTTCGCCGGATTCCCCACCACCACGCTGCGCGGCGGGACCTGCATCTCCGCCGGAACAAAGCAGAGGGCACCGACAATGCTCCCGCTCCCGATCGTCGCGTTGTCCATGATCACGGCATTCATCCCCACCAACGCATTCGCTCCGATCCGTGCGCCATGCACGATCGCGCCATGCCCGATATGCGCGCCCGCCTCCAGCACCACGGTGACGCCCGGGAACATGTGGATCGTGCAGTTCTCCTGCACATTGCAGCCATCCTCGATCACGATCCCGCCCCAGTCGCCGCGAATCGCCGCACCGGGCCCGACATACACATCCCGACCGATGATCACATTCCCTGTCACGGAGGCCTTCGGGTGCACGAAGGCCGTCTCGTGCACCACCGGGATGAAGTCATCGAAGGCGTAGCAGGTCATACCCGCTCAAGGATCATCGCGTATCCTTGCCCCACGCCGATGCACATGGTGGCGAGCGCGTAGCGTCCCTTCCGACGATGCAACTCGCGCACCGCGGTCAACGCCAACCGTGCGCCGCTCATGCCGAGCGGGTGCCCAAGCGCAATCGCGCCACCGTTCGGATTCACCCGCGCGTCATCGTCGGCGACGCCCAGTTCACGCAGGCAGGCCACCCCCTGCGCGGCGAAGGCCTCGTTGAGTTCGATCACATCCATCTGATCGAGCGTGAGCCCCGCGCGCTCCATCACGAGTCGCGTCGCCGGTACCGGCCCCATCCCCATGATCTTCGGCTCCACGCCCGCCGCCGCGCTCGCCACGATGCGCGCGATCGGCTTCAACCCGTGTGCCTTCATCGCCGACTCGGAGGCGAGCAGCATCGCCGCCGCTCCATCGTTCAGTCCGCTGCTGTTCCCAGCCGTCACCGTCCCCTTGCCATCGTGCCGGAACGCCGGCTTCAACTTGCCGAGCGTCGCCAGCGTGGTATCGGGGCGAAGGAACTCATCCTGCGTGATCGCCAAAGGATCCCCCTTCTTCTGCGGCACATGTACCGGGATGATCTCCTCAGCGTGCCGCCCATCGGCGCGCGCGGCGACGGCCTTCTGCTGCGACCGCAGGGCGAAGGCATCCTGCGACTCCCGCGAGATGTTGTAGCGCGAGGCCACGATCTCGGCCGTCTCGCCCATGGAGTCGGTGCCGTGCGCGGCCTTCATCTCGGGATTCACGAAGCGCCAGCCCAGGGCGGTATCGAAGAGTTGCATGTCGCGCCCGAACGGCGTTGCGCTCTTGCTCAGCACGTAGGGCGCGCGCGTCATCGACTCCACGCCGCCCGCCACGTACAGCTCTCCTTCTCCCGCCCTGATGCCGCGCGCGGCGTTGGCAATGGCTGAGAGCCCGCTGGCACAGAGGCGATTCACCGTCTCGCCCGGCACCGTCGGCGGCAAGCCGGCGAGCAAGAGCGCCATGCGCGCTACGTTGCGATTGTCCTCTCCGGCCTGATTCGCGCAGCCGATGATCACATCGGCAATGCGCGCGGAATCGAGCCCGGAGTGCCGGGCGAGCAGGCTCTTGATGGCGAGCGCCGCGAGATCATCCGCGCGAATGGTGCTCAGCGAACCGCCAAGGTTGCCGATCGGCGTCCGAACGCCGTCGACGAGATACGCATCCTGCGTGCGAGTGGTCATGGGTGGGGCTTGAGAGTGCGATACACGGTGCCGCGGAAGTGTCCGACGGTCACGCCATCCTGATTGACAACGGTCACGGCCGCAAAGCCGACTTTTCGACTGGTGGTCTCTTGAACGCCCGTCGCGGTGAGAACGTCACCCGGCCGCACGGCCGCGGGGTAGCTGATCGTGCAATCGAGCGCAACAGAAGTGTCCCCATCGGCATTGGTGCAGAACGCAAGCGCGGTGTCCGCGAGGGCGAAAACGATTCCCCCGTGCGCCGTACCGAATCCGTTGGTCATCTCCCCACGCACCGGCATGCGGAGCACGCAGCGTCCGGCATCGACCTCCACGACTTCAATACCGAGCCACTTGGAGAAGGCATCCTGCGCGAACATCCGCATGATCACCGCGCGCGCTTCCGCCGCACGATCGATCGGCGGGAACCCGCCCGGAGGCAGCATCCCTGTGAAGACCGTCCCGCGGTGCTTCGGTCCGTCGTCCGTCATGCGAGTAATCTCCCGCCGCTCTCGGCGACGCGTCTGAGCAATGGACTGGGACGGTAGCGGTCCTCGCCGTAATCCGCCTGAAGCGATTCCAGCGTCTTGAGCACGTGGCCCACGCCAATCGTATCCCCCCACGCCAGTAAGCCCTTCGGATAGTTCACGCCCTTCGTCATCGCGAGCTCGATGTCCGCTGGCGAGGCCACGCGCAGGTGCATGGCGTCCGCCGCTTCGTTGATCAGCATGGCGATGATGCGATCGACGATCATGCGTCCCCGCGCCGCATCTTCGATCGGGGCGGGCATCACGGCGCCGTCGCGATAATCATAGTAGCCGCGGTTCGCCTTTCGTCCGAGCCAGCCGCTCTCCACCAACCGTCGCTGCGTCAGCGCGGGCTTGTAGCGCGGGTCGAAGTACATCGCCTCGAACACCGAGCGCGTCACGGCGTAGTTGACGTCGTTGCCGATAAAATCCATCAGCTCGAACGGCCCCATCTTGAAACCGCCGATCGACCGCATCGCCCAGTCGATGGTCGCACAATCAGCGATGCCCTCTTCAAGCATCCGCAGTGCTTCGCCATAGAACGGACGGGCAATGCGATTCACAATGAAGCCCGGCGTGTCGGACGCCATCACTGGGAGCTTTCCCCAACGGACCATCAGCTCCCGCGCGGCCGCGGCAACGGCCGCATCAGTCGCGAGCGCCGGAATGATCTCCACCAGCGGCATCACCGGCGCAGGATTGAAGAAGTGAATCCCCACCACGCGCTCACTCTGTGCGCAGGCCCCCGCGATCGCCGCCACTGACAGCGATGACGTGTTGGTCGCGAGCACCGCCGCCGGCGCGAGCACCTGCTCGAGCGCACGGAACAACCCCTGCTTGAGTGCCAGATCCTCTACGATCGCTTCAAGCACCAAGGCACACGGCGCAAACCGCGTGAGCTCCTGCTCCGCGACGCCGCTCACGTAGGTGATGCGCGCGAGGACGCTGTCGCCCTCCTCTCGCGTGAGCCGCCCCTTCTCGACCTCACGGGCCATCGCCTTGGCGTGACCCTCCTGCGCCTTCGCAATTGACGGCGCCGCCGCGTCGGCCAGCACCACGGGATGCCCCCGCTGCGCCGCGACCTGCGCGATCCCCGCCCCCATCGCCCCGGCGCCGACAACGCCGATCGTGACCCCAGGTCCGAGCGTCGTCGCCACGACTACTGCCCCGTGTACGCGGGCGCGCGCTTCTCGAGGAAGGCCCGCACGCCCTCGGCGTAGTCCGCGGTCCGCCCCGCCTCTTGCATGCAGCGCGCTTCCATCTCCAACTGCTCGTCGAGCCCATTCGCCCACGAGGCATTCATCGCGCGCTTGGTGAGCCCGAAGCCGCGCGTGGCCTGCTGCGCGAGTTGCTGCGCGAGTCCGCGCGCCGACTCCATGAGCACCGCCGACGGCACCACGTCCCAAATGAGCCCCCACGCTTTGGCCTGCGTCGCTGGCATCTTCCCCGCGAGGAAGAACATCCCCGTCGCGCGCTGCGACCCGACGAGGCGCGGCACGAAAAAAGTCCCGCTCGTATCGGGGATCAGCCCAAGCTTGGCGAAGCTCTCCACGAAACTCGCATCCTCAGAGGCAATGGTGAGATCACACGCGAAGGCGAGATTGGCCCCCGCACCGGCCGCAATCCCGTTCACGGCGCAGATCACCGGCTTCTCGAGCCCGCGGATGGCGCGAATGATCGGGTTATAGCTCGCACGGACCATCTCCGAGATATCGGGCATCGGTCCGTCCCCCTGCGGGAGGGCTTCCTGCAGATCCTGCCCGGCACAGAAGCCGCGGCCCGCTCCGGTCAGCAACACCGCACGGATCTCGTGATGATTGGCGGCCCGCGCCAGCTCGACCTGCAGCGCTTGAGCCATCGCGCGGTCGAAGCTGTTGAGCACGTCCGGGCGGTTCAGGGTCAGCTCGAGGACCCCACGATGTAGCTCGCTCAGGATGCTTGGCGTCATCTGCCAAATCTACTGCAAGAGTCCCCGTGAGGGCACGACCAGCAGGCCTGAAAGACGACCCCTCACAAGGCACGCGACGCGAACCGGCACGTCCCGCTCCCAGCCTCCCAGGCGTCCCCCAAAGCAGTAGATTCCGTCCCGATGCCCAAGCCCACACAGCCCGCACCGCCCACACGGCCCGAACAGCCGACGCCGCCCTCAAAGCCCGCGCCGAATACCCCGGCCCGCGACTGGCGCCGGATCGCGTATCACGTCCTCTGCTCCCGCGCCCTCGATGACGTCGAGGAGCAGACGAACAAGAACCGCGCGACCGTCCCCAAGGACCACGTCGTGCTGTACCAGTTCTCCGCCCGCGGCCACGACGTCGCGCAGGTGATCATGGGCTCGTTCCTCGACGGCCAGCGCGATGCCGCCGGCGCGTATTACCGGAGCCGCCCGCTCCTCCTCAGCCTCGGCCTCACCCTTGAGGATGCCTTCGGCTCCCCACTCGGGCGCGTCGGTGGCTTCTCCGATGGCCGTGACATCGGCGTGGTGTGCAACTTGCCCCGCGAAGCGGGCTGCATCGTACTGCCCATGGCCGGCGATGTCGGCTCGCAGTACACGCCTGCGGCCGGATGGGCGCAGGCCGTGACGTACCATCGCGATGTCCTGAAGGACGCATCGTACAAGGGCGCGATCGGCGTCGCCCTCGGTGGCGACGCCTCCGTTGCGACGAGCGGCTTCTGGGCCGCGCTGACCATGGCCACAACGCTCAAGCTCCCGATGCTCTTCTACATCGAGGACAATGGACTCGGCATCTCTGTGGGTGGCGAGATGCAGACGCCGGGAAGTGACATCGCGAAGAACCTGGAGTCGTTCGGCAATCTCTTCATTCGCAATGGAGATGGCACCGATCCCGCGGAGTCGGCGCACCTCATTGGCGAGTGTGTGACGCACGTCCGAAGCGGTGCGGGGCCCGCGCTCGTGCGGCTCACGGTCCCGCGGCTCTCGAGCCACTCGGGCCCGGACAATCAAAAGGGCTACCGCACGGACGCCGAGATCGCGCATGATCAGCAACGCGATCCCCTGCCGCGCCTCAAGCAGATGCTTGTGCCGACGCAGATGACCGAATCCGCGTGGGCAGCGCTTGAGGCCGAGGTCGCGCGCGATGTCGCCCAGGCCCTCGATGCCGCGCGCGCGCGCGGGATCCCCGATCCCTCGCGCATCGCTGAGTATCGCTTCGCGGACGACACCAAGGGATCGCCGGAGGCGTTCGGCGGATTGCGCCGCGCCGAGCGTCGCGCGCTCCCGTCCACAGAGGTGCCGCAGGAAGAGGGAGAGCTGCTCCGCTTCGCCGAGGCCGTGCGTCGCACGCTGCGTCACGAACTCACCGTGAACCCGAAGGTTGTTGTGTTCGGTGAGGATGTCGGCAAGAAGGGTGGCGTGCACCTCGTGACGGAAGGACTGCAGAAGCAGTTCGGCGCGCAGCGGGTGTTCGACACCTCGTTGAGCGAAGAGGGCATCATCGGACGCGCCGCCGGACTCGCGATCAGCGGCCTGATGCCTGTCGCCGAGATCCAGTTCCGCAAGTATGCCGATCCGGCCACCGAGCAATTGAACAACGCGGGAACGCTCCGGTGGCGCACGGCGAATCGCTTCGCCTCGCCGATGGTCGTGCGGATGCCCGGCGGGTTCGGCAAGGACGTCGGTGACCCGTGGCACTCGCTGAGCGACGAAGTGCGCTTTGCGCATGCGTACGGCTGGCAGGTGGCGATGCCCTCCAACGCCGCGGATGCCGTTGGACTTCTCCGCTTCGCGATGCGTTCGCCCAACCCGACGGTGTTCTTCGAGCACCGCGCGTTGCTCATGACCGGTGATGGCAGTGCGCGGTATCCGGGTGATGACTACGTCCTGCCCTTCGGCCGCGCCCGCATCGTGCAGCCCGGCACGGAGGCAACGGTGGTGACCTGGGGTGCGCTCACGCATCGGGTGGCAGAGGCCGCGGCCCGCTTCGAGGGCGCCATCGAACTGATCGATCTGCGCACGATCGCCCCGTGGGATCGTGGCACCGTGCTCGCCTCCGTCACGAAGACCGGACGTTGCTTGATCATTCACGAGGACAACCTGACCGCCGGGTTCGGCGCGGAGATCGCCGCCACGGTCGCGCAGGACGCCTTCTGGCATCTCGACGCGCCCGTGCAACGCATCGCGCCGCAGGACATTCCGATGCCCTATCACCCGGTGTTGCTCGATGCGGTGCTGCCCGGCGTGGAGCACCTCGCGAGCGCGATGGACGCGTTGCTGCGTGTCTAGTGAACGCAGTGAGATCGGTGAACGCAGTGATCGTAGCGCACCGAAGATAGGCGGGCTCTGGCGCGATATCCGTGACGCACTCAAGGGCACGGCGCACGACTACACGCAGGGCCCCATCGGACGCGCCATTCTGCTCCTCGCCGTCCCGATGGTCATCGAGATGATGATGGAGAGTGTCTTCGCCGTGGTCGACATCTTCTTTGTCGGGCGACTCGGCGCCGCGGCCGTTGCGACGGTGGGACTCACCGAGTCGCTCATGATCGTGCTGTACACCATCGCGTTCGGACTGAGCATCGGCGCCACGGCAACAGTCGCACGACGCATCGGCGAAAAGGACGCCGACGGGGCCGCGAGCGCCGCCGTGCAGGTCCTCGCACTCGGCGCATTGCTGTCCGGTGTGATCGGCATCGTTGGCGCCATCTTCGCCCCTGAACTGCTCGCGTTGATGGGCGCCGATGTCGACGTCATTGCCGTCGGCACCCCCTTCGCGCGCATCTCGCTCGCCGGCAGCTCCACCGCGTTCCTGATCTTCCTCGTGAACGCCGTCTTTCGCGGCGCTGGCGACCCCGCCGTCGCGATGCGTGTGCTGATCCTCGGCAATGGTCTGAATATCGTCCTCGACCCACTCCTCATCTTCGGCTGGGGTCCCTTTCCGGAACTCGGACTCGCGGGCGCGGCAATCGCCACGACGATCGGTCGTGGGACCGGGTTCCTGTACGCGCTCTGGTTGTTGAGCCGCGGCACGGGGCATCTCTCGGTGCGTCGCGAGCACCTGCGTTTAGAGCCCACCACGATGCTCGCGATCGGCAAACTGAGTGGCTGGGGCACACTCCAAGTCGCGCTCAGTTCGATGAGCTGGATCGGACTCGTGCGCGTCACCTCGATGTTCGGCGCCACCGCGCTCGCCGGCTACACGATCAGCATTCGCGTGCTGCTCTTCGCGCTCATGCCGGCGTTCGGGATCGGGGCGGCGGCGGCCACGATGGTCGGCCAGTCCCTCGGCGCCGGGCTTCCAGACCGCGCCGAACAGTCCGTGTGGACGGCGGCGCGCATCAATGTCGTGGTCCTCTCACTCACCGGCGCCCTCTTCCTGGTCTTCGCGCCCACGATCATCGGGTGGTTCACGAAGGACGCCGCGGTCGCGGCCGTCGGCGTCTACGGTCTGCGCGCGATGTCACTCGGCTTCCCGCTCTACGCGTTCGGCATGGTGCTCGAGCAAGCATTCAACGGCGCCGGTGATACCCGCACGCCAAGCTGGATCAACTTCGGCGTATTCTGGATTCTCCAGATTCCACTCGCTTGGATCTTGGCGACACGCACCGAGTTCGCAGAGCGCGGCGTCTTCCTCGCGGTGCCGATCGCCTATTCGTCACTCGCGATCATCAGCCTTGTGCTGTTCCGGCGCGGAGCCTGGAAGGCAAAGCTCGTCTAGCAGACCATTCGCCGTGTCGTTCTTCTTTCAGCCTCCAGCGTCCATCCACTAAAAAGCCTTGAACTCGTCGAATGGCTGCCGACACTCATTGCAGACATGAATCGCCTTGCACGCCGTGCTCCCGAACTCACTCTTGAGCGAGGTGTTGCGCGATCCACACCAAGGACACGCGACTGGCGTACGCGCACGAGTCAGCGTCACGAAGCCAGCACTCTCCGCCCGCCCCGGCGGCGCGATGCCGTACTTCCGTAGCTTCTCGCGCGCCGCCTCAGGAATCCAGTCGGTCGTCCACGCGGGCGAGAGCACCGTGCGCACCTCAACGGCGGTCGCCCCCGCCGACTCCAGCGCCGTCCGAACATCCTTCTCGATCTCGTACATCGCTGGGCACCCGCTGTACGTGGGGGTGATCGTCACCTCAACCGTACCATCGGCGCGCTGCTGTGCATCACGCACGATCCCGAGCTCCACGACGGAGATCGCCGGCACCTCCGGATCGGGGACGGTGTTGAGGATCTCGTACAGCTGTTCGCGGGAGAAGAGCGTAGACATCGGATCAGCCGTGGCGTCGCGCGCTCACCACGACGCGCCAGGATGCGCCCGCGCGACGCTCTGCATCGTCGCCAGCAGATGCCCGAGGTGCTCCGTGTGCCGACCGCGACGTCCACCGGACTGCATGGGTCCATCCACCGGCCGCGTCAGTGTGGCGCGCGCGAGGACGTCAGTCACCATCGCATCCCATCGCGACCTGATGCCGGCGTGGTCAATCACGATCCCGAGCGCCGCGACGGCCGTATCGATGTCATCGTGCGCGAAGAGCTCGCCGGTGTACTTCCACAGCCGCTCGAGCGAAGCCTGCACGCGCGCATGGCTTTCGTCCGTGCCGTCGCCGAGCCGCACCACCCACTCGCTCGAATGCCGAAGATGATACTTATCTTCCTTCAGCGCCTTCGCCGCGATCGCCGCGAGCGTCTCCTGCCCACACTTGGTGAGCGCCTCAAGCAGCAACACACTGTGCGCATCGAACAGGAACTGCCGCACCATCGTGTCCCCGAAGTCCCCCTGCGGAAGCTCCACGAGCAAGCAGTTCCGGAACTTCACGCCATCGCGAAAGTAGGCCAGCGCATTCTCGTCGCGCCCCGCGCCCTCCACCTCGCCGGCCAGCTTGAGCACCTGCGCCGCCTGCCCGATCAGATCGAGCGCGATGTTCGCCGTGGCGATGTCTTCTTCGAGGATCGGTCCATGACCGGTCAACTCGGACATCCGATGGCCCAGGATCAGTCGGTCATCACCGAGGCGAAGGAGATACTCCACCATCGGCGCCGCCATCGGGGCCTGTCGCGGCGCCGCGACCCGCCCAGTGCCCGCCTTCGCCTCTCCGGCCGCAATGCCACCGGCGTCGCCGTCCTCGTGCGCCGCCATCAGAACACCCGCACGCCGCGCGGAATTTTATAGAACTGGGGATGCCGATACGCTTTGTCGTTCCCCGGATCGAAGAACGGCCCCGCATCCGACGGCGCCGACGCCGTGATCGCCGCCGCAGGAACCACCCAGAGATTCACCGCCTCGCCACGCCGCGCATACACATCGCGCGCATTCTGCAGCGCGTGCTCCGCATCCGTCGCATGCACCGACCCCGCATGCTCGAACGGCGCACCCGAATTCCCCTGCGTGAACACCTCCCACAACGGCCAAGAAACCTCAGACATGCGATACCCCAACCATGAGTAGTTCTCCGTCCCTCTGTGCCGCTGTGGGAACGCCGTCAACGCAGTGCATCAAGCCGCCGAAGAACTCACCACACGCTTCGACGCATGCGCCAACGCCGCCGCACGCACCCACGCCCCGTCATCGTGCGCCATATTTCGCGCCGCGAGCCGCTCCTCATTGCACGGCCCATTCCCACCAACGACTTCCCAGAACTCCGCCCAATCGATCTCCCCGAACTCCCAGTTCTTCGTCTCAGCGTTGAACGCCAGGTCCGGATCCGGAAGCGTGATGCCGATCGACTGCGCCTGCGGCACCGTCAGATTCACAAAGCGCTGACGAAGCTCGTCGTTCGTCTTCCGCTTCACGCGCCACTTGAGCAGCTCCGCCGAGTTCGGCGAGTGCGCATCGCTCGGCCCGAACATCATCAGCGACGGCCACCAGAAGCGATTCACCGCATCCTGCAGCATCTCCCGCTGCGCCAGCGTACCGTTCGCGAGCGTCGCGCAGATCTCGTAGCCCTGACGCTTATGGAAGTTCTCTTCCTTGCAGATACGCACCATCGCGCGCGCATACGGACCATAGGACGCCTTCGCCAGCACCGTCTGGTTCACGATCGCCGCGCCATCCACGAACCAGCCGATCACTCCCATATCCGCCCAGCTCAGCGTCGGATAATTGAAGATGCTCGAGTACTTTGCCGTCCCATCGAGCAGCTGATTGAAGAGATCGTGCCGATCCACTCCCAGCGTCTCAGTGCCGCAGTAGATGTAGAGCCCGTGCCCGGCCTCGTCCTGCACCTTGGCGATCAGCGACATCTTCCGGCGCAGCGACGGCGCGCGCGTGATCCAGTTGCCTTCCGGCAGCATGCCCACGATCTCGGAGTGCGCGTGCTGCGCCATCATCCGCGTGAGTTGCTTCCGGTAGCGCTCGGGCATCCAGTCCTTCGGCTCGATGCACTCGCCAGCGGCAATTCGCGCCTCAAAGGCGTCGAGGAGCGCCGCATCCTCTTGGGGGACGGTCGTCGGGGTCATGGCTGGAATCTATAGGTTCACGCGGAAGCTGGACAATCAGGAGGGGCCGAACGCGCTATCTTTCCCCGCCATGACGCCGAACGCCCCCGCCTCCGCCGCCGGTCCCGAAGGACGCGTCCAGCTTTCCGTCGCCGACGGGATCGGAACCGTCGAGTTCTCCCATCCCAAGGGGAACTCCCTCCCGGCCAAGCTCCTCAATGAGCTCGCCGCCGGCATCACGCAACTCGGCGCCGACCCCGCCGCCCGCGTCATCGTCCTCAAGAGCGCCGGCGCCGGCACCTTCTGCGCCGGCGCGTCGTTCGACGAGTTCACCGCGGTCTCCACCCCCGCCGAAGGCCAGGAGTTCTTCTCCGGCTTCTCCCGCGTGATCCTCGCGATGATCCGCGCCCCGAAGTTCGTCCTCACCCGTGTGCAGGGACGCGCGGCCGGTGGGGCACTCGGGGTGATCGCCGCCAGCGACTACTCGTTCGCCGTCCGTGGGGCGCAGGCCAAGCTCAGCGAGCTGCAGGTCGGCATCGGCCCGTTCGTCGTTGGGGTCGTCCTTGAGCGCAAGCTCGGACTCGCCCCCTTCCAGTTCCTCGGCGTGCACGCCGATTGGCATGACGCCGAGTGGTGCGAGCGCCACGGCCTCTACGCGATGCTCTCGGGCGATATTGCCGCGCTCGACGCCGCAGTCCAGGCCCACGCCACGCGTCTCGCGGGGTCGAATCCCGAGGCGATGGCCGAAATGAAGAAGATCTTCTGGGCCGGCACGGAGAATTGGGAGCAGCGCATGAGCGACCGCGCCGCGATGAGCGGACGCATGGTGCTCTCCGACTTCACCCGTGACGCGCTCGCGAAGTTTCGCGCACGCTGACCTCCGCGCGTGGAGGCGCATCCGACGCCGCGCCGTGATGCGCGAGCCACTCCTGCACAGCGAACGAGAGTGCACCTGTGCGACGAGAGAAGCGTGATTCCATTCCGGTCGGCGTGCGATAGTTGAGCATCGCGATCTCTCGTGCGAGCCGCAGTCCCTCGGACACCCCCAGTGGAAAGCGCCCGACGTTGCGTGTGCGACCAGGCGATTGCCCCCGCGCCGAGCGCCGCCGGCGCCGCAAACACCAACGCCCGGTCTGCGCGCCCGGGAAAGCTCGCCGCGAACTCCTGCGCCACCATGCCGCCGAGAACGCGAAAGCCCTCTCCGTGGAGAGGGCCGCTGGATTCCGAGGGACGACCGCCGGGCATAAAACAAGTGCCCCGCATTCCGGCACCGCTACTTCAGGTACAGCGCCGTCACCGCTTCCTCGAACGTCTCATGATGTGCCCCGGCGAGTATGCGCGAGGTCGCCTCGTACCCAGCGGTGTCGAGTCGTTCCGCCGCCTTCAACACGGTGCCGACATCGAAGGGCAGGCCCTCGAGCACCGCGAGATACTGCTCCACCGCCGTCAGGTAACCCATCATCCCACCAAGTTCGGTGGTGGCGTAGATCTTGTGCGCATCGCGCAGCGTGAAGACACCCTGCGCATCCGGCATTACGAGGTTCTCACTCCCGCACACGACGCGCAGCTGCGGATTCGCCGCGCACGTCGCAATGGAGAACGGATCCAGCGTCCCACCGGCCGCATTCACCACGAGCGCATCCATCGGCAGTTCGAGGAACGCCTGCTTCGCCTCGGGGCCCCACGTGCGAATCCCCATCGCTTCCAGTTCAGCCCGACGCTCTTCGCGCGGCTCGCAAGCGAGAATCGTCACGCCCGCATGCGCGCGCAGACGCTGGATGATGTGCATCCCGATATTCCCGCAGCCGATCAACGCGATCGTCGCGCGCTCGAGCGGCACGCCATGGGCGCGCAACATCCCGCGCAGGATCTGATAGTTCCCCTCGCCCGTCGGAATCGAGGTGTCGGCAACAACGCTGCCGTGAAAGCGCGCGTGCAGGAACTCGAGCGACCCCGTCTTCCCGTCCGACATCCGACCATGGCCGAGATCCTGCCCCGTCGTGATGTGAATGCCGTCTCGACCTTCCAAATCGTTGAGGCACTCAGCGGCCCACGTCAGAAGCTCCGCATCACGCACATTGCCGACGCGCGCGTCATCGGTCGGCGCGAGCACGCACTTCCCACCCACAATGCGCGTGATGTCGCGGATCGCCAGCGGCCCGCCTACCTGGATCACGCGCGACCAATGCACCTTCTCTTCCATTCCCATCGCCAACGCGATCGCTTCGCGGTCCGTCGTGAAGCCGGGAGTGGTGGTGCGCTCGAGCGGCGCGATGCGGAATCCCCCGAGCGAGAGCTTCGCCGAGCCCGGCGTCGCATGCGTCGCGATCGACAGCGTCCATGGCTCCGTCTCATGCGTGTAACGATAGACCCAGACGTTCGGATTCCGCGTGGTGGCGAGATCGGGGACGAGAGCGGCGCATTCGGCCGGCGGAATGACAGTTCTGAGCACGCTCTAAGGTAGTGCCCCACCCCATGCCTCACATC
>ENA-ORBV01002782-ORBV01002782.1-microbial-mat-metagenome-genome-assembly--contig:-NODE-2782-length-36367-cov-10.214549_pt1 | contig 36367 bp, 38 predicted proteins | sample MGYA00237777_ERZ505514 | MGnify/ENA primary metagenome ERZ505514 (study PRJEB26160, sample SAMN06269048) | microbial mat metagenome | isolation source: Oligotrophic lake microbial mat | place... | reverse complement strand
GGCCAGGCCGCCTGCGGCCCGACGTTAAGCCCGGAGTTTCCACTTATAACGCTGTTCAGATTTGCGGGACCACTTCTGTACAGGCGCGGCTGGCCATGTCTTACCCCAGCGCCCGGGGGCCGTTGCCGGCGGGCACTCGTCTGGAGGACGTCGCCGGGAGGCGCGAGCTCATGCAGGCCTTTCAAAGCTACCGGGTCGCCGGTGATGATCGCTGATCTTCCGCTGCTGCCGCTGGACTAGCCCATGTTCCGCCTGATCGTCGTCCTCATCCTCGCCGGCCAAGGCAGCTTCCTGACCGGCATCGAAACCCCTTCGGGCTTCATCCAGAAAAGCTTCCGCAACGATGAAGCGGGCGTGGATGCGTTCTACGCACACGGCGAGGAGGCCGTGAAGACTCCGGGCCTGCCGTATGCGTTCTGCCTGGTCAGGCACGGTAGCGGGGAGTACGGCGACATCGGCATTGCGCTGGTGATGAGCGGGCAGCAGCCGCTGGTGCTCGGGTCCGCGGATTATGCGGCCCATGTCGGACGGTCTGGGGGCGATGGCAATTCCCCCATCACCGCCGCCAACGCCTGTGCTGCGGCCTTCCCGAAATTCGCCACCAAAACCTTTTAGGGAACCCCTGAATAACCCCGTCACATCAGCCTGGAAGGGGGAGGGGCCCCTGCCCTTGTAGCTGGTGCCCATTTCATTGACTTCACTGGATTCCAGCTTTCGCTGGAATGACGGAAGTGGAGTTTTTCAGCGCTCCCTTGGCCGGCCGATCGTCTGCCTTAAGACTTTCTCGGCGGCGCCCAGCCCCGGGGAAGCTTGATCTCCTTGCCCACGGGGAATCCCAGCACCCCATTGTGCGCGAACACGTAGCAGCTGTTGCGCCCCAGGTCGCCCGTGACCACGATCATGAAGTCCTCCGGACGCCAGACGAGCGGCACCATCCGGTTCATGTCGTCGGACTCGTGGAACACCACGGGGATTCTCCCGGCCAGGTGCTCTTCAGCGAGGTTCCACGTCGGTTTCTGGGTCCAGTCGCGCAGGATGCGCTCGAACTGGTGCGCCGGAATCCGGGCCTGCGCGAACAGGGCTTCCTTCAGCTTCTGCTTGGACCAGCCGCCGGCGGCAATCGTCTCCGCGAGGATGGGCGAAAGCAGCAACAGCGGCCGCAGTGTGTCCAGGCCTTGCCCGACGCTGAACATGATCTGCCAGGAATACTGTTTGACCACTGCGTCAGCCATGTAAGGCAGCAGGGCTTCCGGCGTGGCGCCGGATACGGACGAGATGTGATTGCCGCCGGTGTAGCGGCCCACGGCGAGCGCATTGGTGCCCAGGGGGAAACCGAACTCCGCGCAGTTCGGCGGCCAGCCGATTTTCCTGATGACGTCTTCGTTTTCGGCGACTACCACGCGCCAGGTGTTGCCGAAGGTGGCCTTGTCGTTCTTGTGCGGCAGGAAGCCGGCGACGTTGCGCAGGTACAGCCGCCAGAAGCGGCCGACCGTCGTGTTGGCCTGAAAGCCGTCGCGCATCACGCCCTGCGTGTAGTTGAACCCCAGCTCCTTGATGATCGGACCGTTGAGCACGATCAGGTTTTCGCCGCCGGGCGTATTGCCGCTGTGTTCGACGCCGTAATCGTGATCCGCCATGGCTTCTACCGCGGCGATCAGTACCGGCATGTATTCGGGCCGGCAGCCCGCCATCACGCCGTTGACGGCCACGCTCCACACGGTCGCCGAGCGGTTGTCGGGCAGCAGCACGCCCAGCACCTCATTCGCATCGCGGTCGGTATAGCGCAGGAATTCACCGACCTTCTCAACCGTCGGCGGCACGATCGGCAGGCCGTCGGACAGTTCGTGCGCGAGGAAGTATTCGTTGACCTCCTCGAAGCTCCCGCTGCACACGATGTCGCGCGCACCCGGCTCGACGCCGACCACGGTCTGGGCGGGCAGGGTAAGCAGGTTGTCGATGACCTTCGCGGCGGTGGTTTCGAGGATGTTCTTTTGCAGAACCTCCTTGGATTGCAGTCCGGGGTGGCCAGGCACCGGCGCCACCTGGATGTTGGGGAAGCCCTGGCCGACGGAAGTCGCTTTCGCCAGGATCATGAAGCTCTCGCACACGAGCGTGGAAGACGGGATGCCCGCCGATTCCGCTGCTGCACTGGCCCGCAACACGGCGGGCGTGCAGCTGCCTCAACAGCCCATGCCGGAGACGACGGCGTCCACCCCCATGGCCTTGAGTTTCGCCGGCAATGCAGCGACGACGGCGCGTTCGTCGCTGCCGTGCGTGTTGCCGAACTCGCCCCAGTTGACGAAGGTCATGCCGGGATAACGCGCACCCAGGGTCGCTTCGAGTTGCTCGAAGACCTCGTTGCCGCGGAACACGTAATCCCACAGCCAGGCGATCTTTTTACCTTCGAGCGTATCGAGCCGTTTCGCCAGCGGCTTCACTTTGGCCTGCCGCGGGGCGCGCGGCCACAGTGCCGCGTATTGGGATTCGCGTGTGCCAATGCCGTCATTGCTTTTCATGGGGATTCCTTCGCGGTGCCATTGAGAATGGATAATATCCGATCATCGTCATCACACACCGCAGGAGTGCGCAGCATGATCAGGGATTTCGCCGGCAAAACGGCCATCGTCACGGGCAGCGGTACGGGCATTGGCGCGGCGATCGCGCGGCGCTTAGCCGCGGCTGGCGCCGCAGTCACGCTGGCCGACAAGGATGAAGCCTCCGCGCAGAGCGTGTGCGCGGAAATCACTGCGGCCGGCGGCAAAGCGGCGGTGTCCAAAGTAGACATCCGGTTTCCCGACCAGGTTCAAGCCATGATCGAGGCGTCGCGCAGCCGTTTCGGCCCCGCGCACATCATGATCTGCAACGCCGGTCTCGGCGCGCAGAAGCATTTTCTCGATACGCCGCTGGAAACGCTGCAGACGATGCTGGAAGTCAATGTGGTCGGCACCTTTCTGTGCGCGCAGGCGGCGGCGCGGGACATGGTCGGGCTGGGCGGCGGCCGCATCGTCACGTTTTCCTCGCATTCGGGCCGGCTCGGCAGCAGCGGCCGCGCGGCGTACGCCGCGGCGAAAGGCGGCATCATCGCGATGACGCGGGTCATGGCGGTGGACCTGGCCGAGCACGGGATCACGGTCAACGCCATTGCGCCAGGGCCCATCGATGTTCCGCGCAGCCGTGGCCAGCATACCGACGAACGCCGCGAGGCGTGGCATCGTGCGGTTCCCCTGAAACGCTATGGGGAGCCGGATGAGGTCGCCGGCGTCGCGGTGTTTCTCGCGTCGGATGACGCAAGCTATATCACCGGCCAGACGATCTCGGTCGACGGTGGATTCACCGCGGCGGGCTTGCGGGTGAAAAAAATCTAGTTGGCCGCCGTCATTCCCGAGGCCTTGACGATCTGCGCGGCGGTGGCCATTTCCGCCTTGAGAAACGCCGTGAACTGGTCGGGTGTGCTCGCAACCACGTCAGCACCTTCCCTGGTCAGGCGGTCTTTCAGCTCGGGCAGGTTGAGGATGCGGGAAACTTCCGCCTGCAGCTTGGCGATGGAAGCGGCGGGCGTGCCGCCCGTCACCAGCAGCCCGTACCAGTTGCTCATGGCGTAGCCGGGTACCCCTGCCTCGGCGATGGTTGGAATCTCGGGCAGCGCCGAGAAACGCACCGCCGTCGTGACGCCGATGCCGCGGATGCGTCCGCTTTTCAGGTGTGGCGTCGCCTGCAGCGCGTTCATGAAATACACCGGAATCTGCCCCGCGAGGACGTCGATGGCGGCCGGGCCCGCGCCCTTATAGGGAATGTGGACCATCTGCGTCTTGGTCATGTACTTGAACAGTTCGGTGGCGATATGCGGCGGCGATCCGTTGCCCGAGCTGCCGTAATTGACGGTGTTCGGATGCGCTTTCAGAAAATCGATCAGTTGCTTGACGGACTTTGGCGGAAAGGAGGGATGTACCGCCAGCACCAGCGGGCTCGCCGCGAGCTGCGTCACCGGTGCAAGGTCCTTCAGGCTGTCGTAGGGCAGGTTCTTGTAGATGCTGGGGTTGACCGCGAAGCCGCTGGGCACGATGAGCAGGGTTTGCCCGTTGGGCGGCGCCTTGGCGACGAGGGCGGTGCCGATGGTGCCGTTGGCGCCGCCGCGGTTCTCCACCACCACGGGAACCGACCAGGCCTCGTTCAGTTTCTGTCCGAGCGTCCGCGCCAGGATGTCGGTGCCGCCGCCGGGCGGAAACGGCACGATGAAATGAATGGGGCCTGAGGGATAAGCCGGGGTCTCAGCCGCCATGACGGGAACGAGCGGCCCGGCGCACAGAAGGCCGATCAGAATTTTCAACGATGCCATGCTGTTTCCTCCTGCAACGGTTATTTTGCGGTCAACCATACGGTAATCGGCGAACCCGATCAAGGCGCGTGGCGCCGAGATCGCTGTAGTCGCGTGGCCGCCATCAGGGCATACCAGCCGGCGGTCCGCCAGCAACAGAAGCGCAGGCGTGAGCGGGCAGAACAAGCGCATTGCCGGAGCCTGCCTCTGCCTGCGCGTCAAAGGCGCGCTGCGGCCGGCAACGATGCTGCGCGAGCCGCACCTACTCGGGCTGGATTTTGGCCCGTTCGACTATGCCCTTGAACTTGGTGATCTCGTTGCGGATATGCGTGGAGAATTCCGCCGGGGTGGTGCTGATCGGATCCAGGCCCTGGGCCAGCAGGCGCTCGCGTAGGTCGGGCACCTTCACCATGGCGACGACGGCGCCGTTGACGCGCGTGATGATCTCCGGCGGTGTGCCGGCAGGGGCGAGCAGGCCGAACCAGGTGCCGATGTCGAAGCCCTTGAGGCCGGACTCGCTGATGGTGGGCACTTCGGGCAATTGCGGGGAGCGGCGCAGCGTGGACACGGCGAGCCCCTTCAGCTTGCCGGCCTTGATCTGCGGCACCGAATTGGTGGGACTGGCGAACATCATGTCCACCTGGCCGCCGACGAGATCGCTGATCGACTGCCCGACGCCTTTGTAAGGCACGTGCAGGAGGTCGATCTTCGCCATGGTCTTCAGCAGTTCGCCCGCAAGGTGCGGCGGCGCGCCGACACCGGAGGAAGCGTAGCTCAACTGGCCGGGACGGGCCTTGGCGAGGGCGATGAGTTCCTTCATGGAGTTGGCGGGCACGGAGGGGTGCAGCGACAGCACGAAGGAGCTGGTCGCCGTCATGCTGATGGGCGCGAAGTCGGTCACGACGTCGTAGCCGAGGTTGCGGGTCAGCGCGGGCGCAATGGTGAGCGCGCTGGCGCCGTTGAGCAGCGTGTAGCCGTCCGGCGGCGACTTGGCCACCGACATGGAGCCGATGTTGCCGGCGGCGCCGACGCGGTTGTCCACGATGACGGGCTGGCCGAGCGCCTCCGCGAGCTTTTGCGCCACGATGCGTGCGGAGGTGTCGTTCGGCCCGCCTGGCGGGTAGGCGACGATGATGCGGATGGACTTGGACGGCCAAGCCTGCGCGTGCAGCGGCGCGTGCGGCAGGAGGGCGAGGGCGAGCAGGGGAAGCAGCAGGGGACGGGACATGATCGGTGTTCTCGGGGCTGAGGGTGCGGGGACTAGAATTGCTATTTTGACGAACGAGAGCGGAGCATATTCCATGCTGGACCAGACTTCGAGCGGCGCGCAGGGGCGCCTCCAGGTGCGCTTCATGGACGCCCCGCTGGGCGTGGAGATCTCGGGCATCGACCTCGGGCAGCCGCTCGACGACGCGACCTTCGCCGAGATCGAAAGCCTCTACATCGAGCGCGAAGTGCTGGTATTCCGCAACCAGAAGCTGACGCCGGACGCCCACGCGCGCTTCAGCCAGCGCTTCGGCGAGGTGGAGATTCCCACCAACCGGCAGTATTCGCTGGCATCGCAACCGGAAGTGTACGTGGTGTCCAACATCGTCGAGAACGGGCGCAACATCGGCAACGCCGACGCGGGCCGGGTCTGGCATACGGACTCGTGCTACATGCAGGTGCCGAGTCGCGGTTCGCTGTTGTACGCGATCGAGGTGCCGCGCGACGACAGCGGCCAGCCGCTGGGCGACACGCTGTTCGCCAGCATGTCCGCCGCCTACGATGCGCTGCCGGAAGCCACCCAGCGGCGCGGCGAGGGCCTGCAAGGCGTCCACAACTACAGCATCCAGTACGAGCGCCGCCTGGCGAAGATCAAGGCGGCGGGTGGTCAGCGCGCGGAACTGGACGACACCACGAAGGCCAAAGTGCCGGAAGTGGCGCACCCGGTGTTCCGGCCGCACCCGATCACCGGCAAGCGCTGCATTTTCGTCAACATCGCCTTCGTCCACCAGATCATCGGTTTGCCGGAAGCGGACGGGCTGGCGCTGCGCGACGAATTGATCGCGCACTGCACGCAGCCGCAGTTCGTCTACCGCCACCGCTGGCAGGAAGGTGATCTGGTGATGTGGGACAACGCCTCGACGCAGCACCTGGCCATCGCGGACTACGCGCTGCCGCAGCGGCGGCTGATGTACCGGACGACGGTTAAGGGTGTCGCCCCGCGGGCGTAAAAAAACCGTGGCGGCCCGGTTGGGCGGCCACAGTTGTGCTGACTCAAACCGCGTTCAGAGGTAGGTGACCACCAGATCACCCGGGCCGTCCACGTGGCGTTCGAGCACGTGGCGTTCGAGCTTGTCGCCCTTCTTGACCTGGCTGACGCCGTCGGGCGTGCCCTATGCCGTGTGCTTTGTGTGCCACGGCAGCGGGGAATACGGGGACGTCGGGATTTCGCTGGTGCCCGGCGGCCAGCAGCCGCAGGTGCTCGGCAGTGCCGACTGCGCGGCGTTTGCCGCCAGGGCGCAGGCGGATGCCCCGCTGCGTCAGTCGAGCTTCACGCCCAGCTTCCTGCCGATCGCGCCCCATTTTTCGGCGTCGGCCTTGATCACCGCCGTGAACTCCTGCGGTGTGTTGGCAACGGGGTCGTTGGCCTGCGCGATGAACTGTTTGCGGACTTCCGGCTGGTTGACCACCGCGACGATTTCCTTGTGCAGGCGGTCGACGATGGGGCGCGGGGTCTTGGCGGGCGCCATGTAGCCGTACCAGATCAGCGTTTCAAAACCGGGCACGCCGGATTCCGCGATGGTGGGCACGTCGGGATAGGCCTCGGAACGCTTGAGGCCGCCCGCCGCGATCAGTCGCAGCCGGCCCGAGGACCAGTGCGCCTGGGTGGAGAACATGTTGGCGAACGAATACTGGATCTCGTTGCCGATCTGCGCGGTGATGACGGGTCCGATCCCCTTGTACGGGACGTGGGTGCCGCTGATGCCGGTCATGATGTTGAAGAGCTCCGTCGCGAGATGCGGCGAGCTGCCGGGGCCCGAGGAGCCGAAGTTCAGTTTGCCGGGGTTGGCCTTGGCGTAGGCGATGAATTCCTTGACTGTCTTCGCCGGCACGGAGGGGTGGACGATCAGCGCGAGCGCGGTCTGGATGACGAGCGAGATGGGCGCGAAGTCCTTGATCGGGTCGTACGGCAGCTTCTCCCACAATTGCGCGCTCTGCGCGTGGGTGGAAAACACCAGCAACAGCGTGTAGCCGTCCGGATTGGCTTTCGCCACGAGATCCGTGCCGACGATGCCGGAGGAGGCGGGGCGGTTGTCCACCACCATCTGCTGGCCCAGCCGCTCCGCGAGCTTGATGCCCATGAAACGCGCGGTGTAGTCGCTGCCGCCGCCCGGCGCCAGTGGGACGATGACGCGGATCGGACGGTTGGGGTAATCCGCTTGGGCAAGCGCGGGCGGCGCGGCGGCGAATGCGAGAGCGGCGGCAAGCGGGGCCAGGCGGTACTGGAAAATGGTGATCTCCTCCGGATGGCGCCGCGGCCTGTTGACCGTCAGCGGGATAAAGGCCATGCCACTCTTGGGAGTAGCGCGGCCGTGTGATTGCGGAACGCTCAGACGTAGCTGACGGCGAGGTCGCCCACGCCGTCCACGTGGCCTTCGAGCTTGTCGCCTTTCTTGACCTGGCTGACGCCGGCAGGCGTGCCCGAGTAAATCAGGTCGCCGGGGCGCAGCGTGATGGTGTGCGACAGGTAGGAAATCATTTCCGGCACGCTCCAGATCATCTGGTCGAGAGTGCCTTTCTGTTTCACTTCGCCGTTGACCTTGAGCCAGATCTCGCCCTTGCCCGGGTGGCCAATCTTGGACGCCGGCACCAGCGCGGTGCAGGGCGCGGAGTTGTCGAAAGCCTTGCCCATCTCCCACGGCCGCTGCATTTTCTTCGCTTCGCCCTGGATGTCGCGGCGGGTCATGTCGAGGCCCACGCCATAGCCCCAGACGTGCTCGAGCGCTTTTTCCACCGGGATGTCGTTGCCGCCCTTGTGCAGCGCGACCACTAGTTCGATTTCATGGTGCAGGTCCTTGGTGACCTGCGGGAAGGGGATCTTCGCGCCGTGGTCGATGATCGCGTCGGCGGGCTTCATGAAGAAGAACGGCGGCTCGCGGTCCGGATCGTGGCCCATTTCGCGGGCGTGGTCGGCGTAGTTGCGGCCGACGCAGTAGATGCGGCCGACCTGGAAGCGCTGGCCGCTGCTGGCGACCGGGAGGGTGACGGCGGGGACGCGCACGACGAGGTCGGCGGCGGGGATGTCGACGGGTTTGTTCATCACGGGTCCTTGGCTGAGTCTAGGGATCGATGCGGGGCGGGGATTCTACAGCGAGGCGTGAGAAACCGTTGTCACGGTGCCCGGGCCGCTGGTATTGCTAGGAGGCGTCAATAAATTCGTCGGCGGAGACCTCGGCCTGGCGCAACACTCCGGCAAGAGTGCCGACTTTCACTTCCTTGTGCATCGGCACGCCGCAGCCCTGCGTCCCACGCCGCAGCACGACGTGGCTACCACTTTGGCGCACTTTCTTGAGTCCCAGCCGTTGCAGTGCTTTCACGATTTCCGCCCCGGATATGCGCGGCAGCTTGGGCATCAGGCATGTGCAGGCAGGCTGAACGTCGTGATCACCGGCCGTCAGGTATCGACCAGCGGAAACTCGGAAAGGTAAAGCGCCGTGGCTTCTTTCAGGTTCGCCACCGCTTCTTCAATCGTTTCACCTTGCGTCGTTGTCCCTGTTTCTGGATTCAGCGCGGTGTAACCGCCTTCTTCCGCGCGCGTGAGAACTGCTGTGAGTTCCATCTCGGACCTCCGATTTCATCAGTCGATATTGTCGCGCAATCCGGAGTTCGGCGCCCGTCCGGTACGGACGGGCGCCGAAGTCGTGGCTATTGGCGAGGGGCTTACTCGATCTTGATCCCCGCTGCGCGGATGACCTTGGTGTACTTGTCGATTTCCGCCTTGATCAACTGCGACAGATCGGCCGGCGTCATGGTGATGGCCTCGGCGCCGTTGCGCTCGAACTGTTCCTTCATTTCAGGCGTATTGGCGATGGTCACCAGTTCCTTGTTCAGACGGGTAAGGATGGGTTGCGGCGTGCCGGCCGGTGCGAAGAAGCCCAGCCACAGCGACGCCTCGAAGCCGGGGTAGCCGGATTCGGCGACCGTCGGCACGTCGGGCAGGGCGGGGGAACGTTTCGCCGTGCCGACCGCCAGCGGCCGCAGGCGCCCGGCCTTGGCCTGCGGCAGGACCGCCGGCATGCTGCCGAACAGCACCTGCACCTGGCCGCCCATGGTGGCGGTGTTGGCCGGGCCGTTGCCGTTGTAGGGCACGTGCACGACGTCGATGCCGGCTGCGCTCTTCAGCATCTCCATCGCGAGTTGCGTTGTGGTGCCAGTGCCGGCGGACGCGTAGTTGAGCTTGCCCGGCTGCGATTTGGCGAGCGCGACCAGTTCCTTCAACGAGTTGGCCTTGACGCCGGGATTCACGACCAGCAGGTAGGGTGTGGTGGCCACCAGCGTGATGGGCGCGAAATCCTTGAGCGGGCTGTACTTGAGGTTGGCGTAGGCAGGCACCGCGATGACGTGCGTGCTGGTGGTGCCCATGGTGAGCGTGTAGCCGTCCGGATTGGCGCGCGCGGCGATCTCCGTGCCGATGGTGCCGCCGGCGCCGCCGCGGTTGTCGACGACGACCTGCTGGCCGAGCTTTTCACCGAGCTTCTGGGCGACCAGGCGCGCGACGATGTCGGTGGAGCCGCCGGGCGGGAAGGCGACGATGAGGCGGATCGGCTTGTCCGGCCATTGCTGTGCGATGACCGGGGCCGAGACGATGATGGTAAGGACTGCAGTGGCGAGCGCTAACGCGCGCGCGGGCGTTGCTGATTTCATGCGACTCCTCCGTGCTTGTAGTTGTAAGAAAAACAGACCGTCGTCAGGCGGGTAAAGCGCTGGCCATCAATTCCGCCGAGAGCCCCTGGGTTTCGGCATTGGCGTAATTCAGTTCGAGCTTCACCCCGTTGGGGTCCATGAGGAAGAGCTGGTAGAGCCCCTGGTCGTCCACCTGGCGAGTGCGAAAGGCGACGCCACGATCCTTCAGGTGCTGCATCATCTCGCGCAGGCCGGTGCAGCGGAACGCCATGTGGTCGATGACGCCGCTGCCCTGCGTCGCGTCGGACTGCTGGCCGAGGTACTGTTTGCGGTTGTCGCTGACCTGCTTGCCACCCTGCGTCAGGTGGATGACGTCCTGCTCGCCGAGATACAGCCAGACCACCGGAAACTTGAAGTCCGGGTGCGGACCTTCGCGAAAGCCGAGCGTCTGCACGTACCAGTCGCGCGTCGCTTCGAGGTCGGCGGTCTGGATCAGGAAATGTTCGAGGTGGGTGACGGGCATGACACACTCCTAAACGGCGCCTTCCATGACCTGCACCTGCACGAGCGCGCCGGGCTCCACGTTGCCCTGGTCCGTCGGCAGGATGATGAAACAGTTGGCTTCGGCCATGGAGCGCAGGATGCCCGAGCCCTGCTCGCCGGTGACGCGCACGCTGTACAGGCCAGTATCGTCTTGCGTCAGGATGCCGCGCTGGAACTCGGTGCGGCCGGGGGCTTTTTTCAGCTTGCTGGTGCAGGGCACGAGGAAGGTCGGGAGGGCCGGGACGGGATGGCGGCCCGTCAGCGTCCACAGCGCTTCGCGGACGAACTGATAGAACGTCACCATCACCGACACCGGATTGCCGGGCAGGCCGAAGAAGTGCGCCTTGCCGATGCGGCCGTAGGCGAGCGGGCGGCCGGGCTTCATGGCGATCTTCCAGAAGACGACCTCGCCCAATTTGTCGAGCAGGGGTTTGACGAAATCGGCTTCGCCGACCGATACCCCACCACTGGTGATGACGACGTCGGCTTTCGTGGCGGCGTCCTTGAAAGCCTGTTCCAGCAGCGCGGGATCGTCGCGCACGACACCCATGTCGAGGATGTCGCAGCCGAGGCGCTCCAGCATGGCATGCAGCGTGTAGCGGTTGGAGTCGTAGATCTGGCCTTCGCCGAGCGGCTTGCCGATGGACACCAGCTCGTCGCCGGTGGAGAAGAAGGCGACGCGCAGCTTGCGGAACACGCTGACTTCGCCGACGCCGAGCGAGGCGATGAGGCCTACTTCCGCGGGGCGCATCCATGTGCCGCGCGCGAGTGCCGTCTGGCCGTTCTTGAGGTCTTCACCGGCCATGCGCACGTGCTGGCCCAGCTTGTGGCCGTCGCCGATGGTGACCCAGCCATCCTCGGCCTTGGCGTGTTCCTGCATGACGATGGTGTCGGCGCCGTCGGGTATGACGCCCCCGGTCATGATGCGCACGCACTCGCCGCTCTTCACTTCACCCCTGAAGGGGACGCCCGCGAAGGCGCTGCCGATGACCTTGAGTTTGAGGTCGCCCGGTGGTTCGAGGTTGGCGTAGCGCGCGGCGTAGCCATCCATCGCGGAGTTGTCGTGCGACGGCACGTCCACCGGGGAGATCACGTCCGCGGCCAGCACGCGGCCGAGAGCAGCGCGGACCGCCACGCGTTCGGTTTCGGCGACCGGGACGAGGAAGCGCGCGATGAAGCCGCGCGCCTTGTCCACGGCCATCGAGTTCGGGTCGTAGTCGTCAGCGCAGGAGGCGGCGCGAATGGAATCCGGGGCGGTCATCGGGGCGGCGGGAGCGCGGTTGAAAGGGAGGCGAATTCTACCGCAAGGTCCGGCGGTCATCGGGAATCCGCACCCTATAATCGGGCACCGTGAACTCCTTTTTCTCCCAGTTCGGCGATGCCATGCAACTGCTGGGGGGGGGCGACGTGCGGCTCGCCTCCATCGTCTGGCTGAGCGTGCAGGTGAGCGCGGCTGCGGTGCTGATCGCAAGTCTCATCGGGCTTCCCGCCGGCGCTTTGCTATCCATCGGACGTTTCCCCGGGCGGCGCGGGCTGATCGTGGCAGTCAACGCCTGCATGGGGTTGCCGCCGGTGGTGGTGGGCCTGACGGTCTACCTGCTGCTGTCCCGTGCCGGGCCGCTCGGCGAGTGGGGCCTGCTGTTCACGCCCGCGGCGATGACGATCGCGCAGAGCGTGCTGGTGACGCCGATCATCATCGCGCTGACGCGGCAGGCCGTGGACGACGCGTGGCAGGAGTATGCCGAGCAATTGCGGTCGCTGCGGGTGAGCACGCCGCAGGCCGCACTGACGGTGCTGTGGGATCTCCGTTTCTCCCTGCTGACGGCGCTGATGGCGGGCTTTGGCCGCGCCACCGCCGAAGTCGGTGCGGTGATGATCGTCGGCGGCAACATTGACGGGGTGACGCGCGTCATGACTACGGCGATCGCGCTGGAGACCAGCAAGGGCGACCTGCCGCTGGCGCTGGCGCTGGGCGCCGTGCTGATCGCGCTGGTGCTGCTGCTCAATGTGTCGGCGTATGCGATCAACGAGTTCGCGCGCAAACGCTATGGCTGAACCGCTGCTCGCGCTGGAAAGCCTGTGCTGGAGCGCCGGCGGGCGCACGGTCATCGACCGCGTGACGACCGCGCTCGCGGCGGGGCCGCGCACGGTCATCCTCGGCCCCAACGGCGCCGGCAAAAGCGTGCTGATGCGGCTGGCGCACGGACTGCTGGCGCCCACGGCGGGTGCGGTGCGCTGGGCCGCCGGCACGCCGCCCCCTCAGGCGATGGTATTTCAGCGGCCGGTGATGCTGCGCCGCACGGCGCTCGCCAACATCGAGTACGCGCTGGCGGCGGCGGGCGTGCCAGTGCGGGAACGGCAGGCCCGTGCGCTGGAGGCCATGACCCGCGTGGGCATGGGTTCGGCGGCGGCGCGGATGGCCCGCATCCTGTCAGTGGGCGAGCAGCAGCGGCTGGCGCTGGCACGGGCGTGGGCATTGCGGCCCGCCGTGCTGTTTCTCGACGAGCCGACGGCCAGCCTCGATCCGGGGGCCGCGCGCTGGGTGGAGACGGTGATTGATGCGATCCACGCGGGCGGCACCAAGATCGTGATGAGCACCCACAATCTCGCGCAGGCGCGGCGCCTCGCCGACGAAGTGCTGTTCATCGCGCGCGGCCGGCTGGTGGAGCACACCCCCGCGGAGCGGTTTTTCCGGGCGCCGTCCACCGCGGAGGCGCAGGCGTTTATCCAGGGCGAGTCGGTATGAACATCCACAGGGTACGCTGCGCGGCGATCGTGCTCGCCGGACTGTGGATGAGCCCGCTCTGCGCAGCCGATCGCTTCATCACGCTGGCCTCGACGACGTCCACCGAACAGTCCGGCTTGTTCAGGCACCTGCTGCCGGTCTTCGAGAAGAAAACCGGCATCCAGGTGCGGGTGGTGGCGCTGGGCACGGGCCAGGCGCTGGACATGGCGCGGCGCGGCGACGCGGATGTGGTGTTCGTGCACGACCAGCCGGCCGAGGAGAAATTCGTGGCCGAAGGCTTTGGCCTCGCGCGCCGCGAGGTGATGTACAACGACTTCGTGCTGGTCGGGCCGAAGGCAGACCCGGCGAAAACGACGGGCAGGGCCATCGTCGCCGCGCTGAAAAAGGTGAAAGACGCGCAGTCGCCCTTCGCCTCGCGCGCGGACAAGAGCGGCACGCATGCCGCGGAGGTGCGCTACTGGAGCATGGCCGGCATCGACATCGGGAAGGACAAGGGCGCGTGGTACCGCGAAACCGGCTCCGGCATGGGGGCGACGCTGAACACCGCTTCCGCGATGAACGCTTACGTGCTGACCGACCGCGGCACCTGGCTGTCGTTCAAGAACCGCGGTGACCTGGTGGTGCTGGTGGAGGGCGACGAAAAGCTCTTCAACCAGTATGGCGTGATGCTGGTGAATCCGGCGAAACATCCGCACTTGAAGAAGGACCTCGGGCAAGCCTTCATTGATTGGATCCTCTCGCCGGAAGGGCAGTCGGCGATTACCAGCTACAAGATCGGCGGCGAGCAGCTGTTTTTCCCGAACGCGAAGCGCTGAACGGCGGGCGGCAGGGTGGGCGGGCATAATCCGCGCTCCATGCGCACGTACTCTGCCGCGTTCTTCTCGATTCTGCTGCTGGCGGGGCTGGTCTTCACCGGCCTGCTGGTCGGCCCGCTGGCCATTGCACCCGGCGAGGTGGCCACGGCACTCTGGCATGGCCTGACCGGTACGCCGGCACCCGGCGACGCCGTGATTCTGCAACTGCGGCTGCCGCGGGTGCTGGCCGCCGTGATCGTGGGCGCCGCGCTGGCGGGTTCGGGCGCCGCCTTCCAGCAGTTGTTTCGCAACCCGCTGGTGTCGCCGGACATTCTGGGCGTTTCGACGGGCGCGGCACTGGGCGCGGCGCTGGCGCTGGTCGCGGGCGCGGGAGGCGGCAGCGTGGAGGCGGCGGCCTTCGCCGGCGGGCTCGGCGCGGTGGCTCTCGTTTGCGCGATCGCCGGTGCGGTGCGCAGTCATGACCGCGTGCTGGTGCTGGTGCTGACCGGCGTGGTCGTGGGGGCCTTGCTGGGCGCGGGCATCGCGCTCTTGAAACTGCTGGCGGACCCGTACCGCGACCTGCCGGCGCTGACCTTCTGGCTGCTCGGCAGCCTCGCCGGCGCAGAACCGCGCAGCGTGGGCATCGCGGCCGTTGCCGCCGCCACCGGCCTCGCCGCCTTGTGGTCCGTGCGCGGGCGGCTCGATGTGCTGGCGCTGGGCGATGACGAAGCGCGCGCCCTCGGGGTCAATGTGCGGGCAATCCGCGCCGTCGCCATCACCGGGGCGACGCTGGCGACGGCCGCCACGGTCTCGCTCGCCGGCGTGATCGGCTGGGTGGGACTGCTGGTGCCGCATGCCGCGCGCGGCCTTGCCGGCCCGCATTTCGCGCGCCTGCTGCCCGTCGCTGCGCTGCTCGGGGCGGGGTTTCTGCTGGCGGTGGACACGGTGGCGCGCGCGGTCACCGACACGGAAGTGCCGCTGGGTGTGCTGACGGCGGTGCTGGGCGCGCCGCTGTTCCTGTGGCTGCTGGCGCGCGGGCGGGGCACGGCGTGAGTGCATTGCTGGAAACGCACGGACTCGTGTTCGGTTGGGATGCGCGCGCAGCGCTCGGGCGCGCGGAGGGTCTCGCACTGCACTGCGGGGAAGTCCTGTGCCTGCTCGGCCGCAACGGCAGCGGCAAGACGACGCTGCTGCGCACCCTGCTCGGGTTGCAGCCGCCGCTCGCGGGCACCGTCGTCCTGCAGGGCGACGCGCTCGCCAGCCTGACGAACGCCGCGCGCGCCCGTGCGCTCGCCTACGTGCCGCAGGCGCAAGTCGTGCCGTTCCCGTACACGCTGGAGGCGATGGTGACGATGGGCCGCACGGCACGGCTGGCGCCGTGGCAGGCGCCGGGCGTGGAGGACCGCGCGGTGGCGCGCGCCGCGCTCGAACGCGTCGGCCTGGTTGCGCTCGCGGGGGCCGCCTACACGGAGGTCTCGGCCGGTGAACGCCAACTGGCGCTGATCGCCCGCGCGCTCGCGCAGGCCGCGCCGGCGATGCTGCTGGACGAGCCGACCGCACATCTCGACTTTGGCAATCGCCATCGCGTGCTGCAGTTGCTGCGCGCGCTCGCCGCCGACGGCATCGGCGTGCTGTTCACCACGCACGATCCCGCGGACGCGCTGCGCCAGGCCGACCGCGTTGCGCTGCTGCAGAGCGGACAACTCGCCTGCGGCGTGCCGGCGGAGGTGCTGACGGTGGCACGGCTCAGCAACGCCTACGGCGTGCCGGTGCGCGTCGAGCGTCTGGCCGACGGCACGCCGGTGTGCGTGGTATGACGGAGGACGCCCGCGCGCGTATCATCGCCAACATGAATCTCTTTGGTTTTGCAGGGTTTTCCGGCAGCGGCAAGACGACGCTGATCGAGCGTCTGCTCCCGCGCCTGACGGGGCAGGGCCTGCGGGTGTCGCTCATCAAGCATGCGCATCACACCTTCGATGTCGATCAACCGGGCAAGGACTCGCACCGCCACCGGATGGCGGGCTGCACGGAGGTGCTGGTGAGCTCATCGCGGCGCTGGGCGCTGATGCACGAGTTGCGCGGGGCGCCGGAGCCGGCGCTGGACGAACTGGTGGCGCGGCTGGCGCCCTGCGACCTGATCCTGGTGGAGGGGTTCAAACGCGAGCCCATTCCGAAGCTGGAAGTGCATCGCGCCGCGGTTGGCGAACCGCTGCTGTTTCCGCACGATGCCAACATCGTCGCGGTGGCGAGCGACGGCAAGATCGATACGGCATTGCCTTGTTTCGCGCTCGACGACTTCGACGGCATCGCCGCGTTCGTGCTGGCGCAGGCCCGGCAGGCCGCCGGACGCGGCCTGCGTTCCGTGCGCTGAGTGCGACCGTGGCGGCGACCATCAAGGTCCTGTATTTTGCGCGGCTGCGCGAACAACTGGGACGGGGCGAGGAAAGCTTCGTTCTGCCAGCGGAGGTCTGCGACATTGGTGCTTTGCGCGCGCATCTTGCCGCACGCGGCGGCGTCTGGGCGGAAGCGCTCACGGCGCAGCGCCTGGTCCGTGCCGCGGTGAATCAGGATATGGCGGACGCGGCGGCGACCGTGAAGGACGGCGACGAAGTGGCGTTTTTCCCGCCAGTCACCGGAGGCTGACATGCCCGTGCGCATTCAGCCGGAGGACTTCGACGTGTCGCGAGAGATCGCGGCTCTGCGCGCGGCCAATCACGGCATCGGCGCGGTGGCGAGCTTCATCGGCTGCGTGCGCGACAGTAACGACGGCGCGCAGGTGGGACGCATGACGCTCGAACACTATCCGGGCATGACGGAGAAGGCGATCGAGGGCATCGTCGCGCAGGCGCAGGCGCGCTGGAAGATTCCGGCTGCGCTGGTCATCCATCGCATCGGCACGCTGAATCCGGGCGACCAGATCGTGCTGGTGGTGACGGCCGGGGCGCATCGCGGCGAAGCTTTTGCGGCCTGCGAATTCATCATGGATTACCTCAAGACGCTGGCGCCGTTCTGGAAGAAGGAGCAGACCCCGGAGGGCGAGCGCTGGGTAGACGCGCGCGCGACGGACGATGCGGCGGCCGAACGCTGGCGGCTGAAGGGCTGAAGCAGAGGACCGGTGGTATGACCGTCGCGTTGCTGTCTCCCGACCCGTCCACTGCTTATGCCGGCTGCTGAACTGCTGATTATCGCCACCGCGTTCTTTGTGGTGGCCGTGTTGTACACGACCGTCGGGCACGCCGGCGCGTCGGGGTACCTCGCGGTGATGGCCATCGCGGGGCTGGCACCCGACGTGATGCGGCCCACCGCGCTGGCGCTCAACATCGTCGTCGCGACGATCACGGTGGTTCGCTTCCGCCGGGCGCGTTTCGTGTCATGGCCCGCGTTATGGCCTTTCCTCCTGGGGTCGGTGCCGCTCGCCGCGATCGGCGGTGCGCTGCGGCTGCCGCCGGGGCTGTACTACAAGCTGGTGGGCGCGGTGCTGTTGCTGTCCGCCGTGTTGCTGGTCTGGCGCGTGTACTACCGCGGGTTCCGTCGCGAGGACACGCCGATCCGCATCCGGAAGGCGCTTGCCACGCCCATCGGCGCGGGCGTGGGCCTGCTCTCCGGCATTACCGGCACGGGCGGCGGTATTTTCCTGAGTCCGATCATCCTGCTGTCGGGGTGGGCGGGGCCCAAGGGTACGGCCGGGATCGCGGCCCCCTTCATCCTGGTCAATTCGATCGTGGCGCTGGTGGCCGGCTCGCTGGCGACGCAGACCTTTCCGCCCGAGTTGCCATGGCTCGCGGCAGCGGTGGTGTGCGGGGCGCTGCTCGGCACCTGGCTGGGCCTGAGCAAACTGTCGCAACGCGGCCTGGTGGTCACGCTCGCCGCCGTCATGCTGGTTGCCGCCGGAAAACTGTTCGGCATTTCCTGACGGTCTGGATTGACGTTGTCCGTGGTGGTGGCATTTAATGCGGCCATGGAGTCGTCCCGATGACCGCCGCCGGTTTCGCCGCCATTGCCATCGGCGCAGTGCTCGGCGCCTGGCTGCGCTATGTGCTGACGCACCTGTTCAACGCGACGCTGCCCAGTCTGCCGCTGGGCACGCTGCTCGCGAATCTGATCGGGGGCTTCCTGATCGGTGTGGCGGTGGAGTTCTTCTTCATCCGCCATCCAGCACTGCCCCCGGAATGGCGGCTGCTCGTGATCACCGGTTTTCTGGGCGCGCTGACGACTTTTTCGACGTTCTCGGCGGAATCGGTCGAGCTGATGCAGCGGGGGTCTTACGGCTGGGCGCTGGCGCACACCGGTGCGCACCTGTTCGGCTCCCTCACGCTGACGGCGCTGGGGATGTTCTGCGCGCGGGCGCTGAAGCTATAGGTTGCGGTTCAGAATCGTGCGGACTTCGAGGGCGACTTCGGAGGCCGTGAGGCCAATGGGCCCGACGCCGCGGGCGACCAGTGCGTCCGCGGCAGCACCGTGCAGGAAAACGGCGCCAGTCAGCGCATGACCGGGTGTTGCGCCCTGTGCCAGCAGCGCGGCCATCATTCCTGTCAGCACGTCACCCATGCCGGCCGCGGCCATACCCGGATTGCCGCTGGTGTTGATGGCCCAGCGCCCATCAGGTGCGGCACACACGCTACCGGCACCCTTGAGCACAACGTGGGCGTTCAGTAGCGTCGCGAGTTTGCCGGCGGCGGCAATGCGGTCGGCCTGTATCTCGCGCGTGGCCATGCCCAGCAGGCGTGCTGCTTCGGCAGGGTGTGGCGTGGCAAGCGTCGGGGCGCTCCGCTGTGCGACGGCGGCAAGGCGCGCTTTGTCGTAGGCGATGAGATTGAGGGCGTCTGCATCGAGCACCAGCGGCAGGTCGCGCGCAATGGCGGTGTCCAGCGCAATGGCGGCGTCCGGGCCCATACCGAGGCCGGGACCCGCGGCGATGCAGGTGAGCTGGCCAAGCTGCGGCAGGTCGTAGGCGGGGCGCAGCATGAGCTCCGGCTGCGCGGGATCGGCGGCGGGATCGTCGTCGTCGAGCAGTCCCACGTACACGCGGCCGGCGCCGGCCAGCAGCGCAGCGCGTCCGGCGAGCAGTGCGGCACCGCGCATGCCGCGCGCGCCGCCGAGGAGGGCGACGCTGCCGAAATCACCCTTGTGGCTGTTACGCGCGCGGGCGGGGAGCAGGCCATCTAGGATGGATGCGTCGAGTCGCAGGCCGGGGGCCGCGCCGGGAGGCGGCGCGTCAAGCCCTAAGGCAGCGACCTCCACCGTGCCGCAGTGGTCGGGCCCGTCCAAAGTCAGCAGACCCGCCTTCAGTCCGATGAAGGTGAGGGTATGGGTCGCGTGCACCGCGCTGCCGTGCACCTGTCCGGTATCGGCGTCGAGGCCGCTCGGGACATCCAGCGCGAGGCGCGGGCAGGCGAGCGCGTTGAAGCGCGCGATCAGGTCGGCGTGCCGTCCTTCCGGCGGCCGCTTGAGGCCGATGCCGAACAGGCCGTCCACGGCCAGCGCCCAGCCTTGATTGGCGGGAATGTCGGTGGTGCAAGCGCCGCCGGCCGCCAGCCATGCCGCATGGGCGGCTTTCGCGTCCGCCGGCAGCTTGGCGACGTCGCCGGCGAACACCACGGTGACGTCGAAGAACCACGACTTGAGATGGCGTGCGGCGACGAAGGCATCGCCGCCGTTGTTGCCGGGGCCGGCGAGGATCAGGACTGGTTCGCCGCGCTCCCCGGCCAGCCTGCGCGCGCATTCCGCGGCGGCGAGGCCGGCCCTTTCCATGAGCGGCACCGGCGGCTTTTGCGCGAAGGCACGCGTCTCGATGGCGCGGATCGAGGCGACGGTATGGATGGGCTGAAGCGGAGCGGTGGAAGGCACGGGAGACGCCGGACGGAGGCGCGCAGTTTAACCGATGGCTCCGGCAGGCCGGGGCAACGCGCGAGGCTTTACAGTAAAATTGCCGCTTGAATCCGCCCATGTCGCATGCCTCCGGCGTTCCCGGTCCTGTCATCCTGAAGCTGCGCGGTTCCCGCGCGCTGTCAGGCTTCCGCCTCACCAAGCTGCGTGATGCCTTTGCGGGCGCTGGGGTCGTGGCGCTTTCCCTCACCGCCGAGTTCCGGCACTTCGTCGCCACGAATCGTGTGCTGAACGATGCCGAGCAGGCGACCCTGTCCCGCATCCTGGCCTACGGTCCCGACGATTCGCCTGCGACAGGGGACGGACGGCTGTTTCTGGTGGTGCCGCGCCTCGGTACGATTTCGCCCTGGGCCTCCAAGGCCACCGACATCGCGCGCAACTGCGGATTGGCCGCTGTCGAACGCATCGAACGCGGCGTCGCCTACCGCGTCGAGGTCAAAGGCGGCTGGTCCGAAGCCGCACTGGCCGCCGTCGCCGCGCTTCTGCATGACCGCATGACCGAAACCGTGCTGGACGACGAGGCGGCGGCCGACGCGCTGTTCCGGCATTTCGCACCGCAGCCGCTGGCGACCGTGGACGTGCTGGCCAGCGGACGGGGCGCGCTGGAAAGCGCGAACCGCAGCATGGGCCTCGCACTGTCGGAAGACGAGATCGACTACCTGCTGGCGAGTTTCACCGGCTTGAAGCGCGACCCGACCGACGTCGAGCTCATGATGTTCGCGCAGGCGAACTCCGAGCACTGTCGCCACAAGATCTTCAACGCGGACTGGATTGTGGACGGGGTGCCCCAGGTTCGCTCCCTGTTCGCGATGATCCGCAACACGCACGCGGTGAGCCCGCAGGGTACGGTGGTGGCGTATTCGGACAACTCCGCGGTGATGGAAGGGGCGCGCATCGAGCGCTTCCATCCGGGTACCGGCGGCGCCTACGGTTACACCGAAGACGACACCCACATCCTGATGAAGGTGGAGACGCACAACCACCCGACGGCCATCGCGCCGTTCCCGGGTGCGTCCACCGGTTCCGGCGGCGAGATCCGCGACGAAGGCGCGACCGGTACCGGCGCGCGGCCCAAGGCCGGGCTGACGGGCTTTTCGGTGTCGCACCTGCGCATCCCGGACGCACCGCAGCCGTGGGAGGCCGCGAACTACGGCAAGCCGGGGCGCATCGCCTCCGCACTGCAGATCATGCTCGACGGTCCGCTGGGCGGCGCGGCCTTCAACAATGAATTCGGCCGGCCCAACCTGTGCGGTTACTTCCGCAATTTCGAACTGGAGGCCGCGGGCGAGATGCGCGGCTATCACAAGCCGATCATGATCGCGGGCGGGCTGGGCAACATCGCGGCGCGGCATACCCACAAGCGACCGCTGCCGGCGGGCACGCCGCTGGTGCAGCTCGGCGGGCCGGGCATGCTGATCGGGCTGGGTGGTGGTGCCGCGTCCAGCATGGCGACCGGTGCTAACCAGGAAGACCTCGATTTCGATTCGGTGCAGCGCGGCAACGCGGAGATCGAACGCCGCGCGCAGGAAGTCATCGACCGCTGCTGGGCGCTGGGCGACGCCAATCCTATCCTGTCGATCCACGACGTGGGCGCGGGTGGCCTGTCCAACGCATTGCCGGAAATCGTGCACGGCGCCGACCGCGGGGCTCGCGTGAACCTGCGCGCCATTCCCAGCGAAGAGCCTGGGATGACGCCGCTGCAGGTCTGGTGCAACGAGGCGCAGGAGCGTTACATGCTGGCGGTGGCGCGCGAGGCGCTGCCGGTGTTCGTGGCGATCTGCGCGCGCGAGCGTTGTCCCTTCGCGGTGCTGGGCGAGGTCACGGCGGCACAGGACCTGGTCGTTGAAGACCCCTTGCTGGGTGGCAAGCCGGTGGACTTGCCGCTGGAGGTCATCCTCGGTAAACCGCCGAAGATGCTGCGCGACGTCAAGCATATCGCCAGGGCGCTGCCGGCGTTCGACGGAACAGGCATCGACCTCACGGAGGCCGCGCTGCGTGTGCTGCGCTTCCCGGCGGTGGCCGATAAAACGTTCCTGATCACCATTGGCGACCGCACCGTCGGCGGCATGACGGCGCGCGACCAGATGGTCGGGCCGTGGCAGGTGCCGGTGGCCGACGTCGCGGTGACGACGATGGGTTTCAAGACTTACCAGGGTGAGGCGATGGCGATGGGCGAGCGCACGCCGCTCGCGGTCATCGATGCGGCCGCCAGCGCGCGCATGGCGGTGGGCGAGGCGATCACCAATGTCGCCGCCGCCGATATCGATGCCATCGGGGCGATCAAGCTGTCCGCCAACTGGATGGCGGCAGCGGGACATCCCGGCGAGGATGCTGCGCTGTTCGATGCGGTGCGCGCCGTCGGCATGGAACTGTGCCCGGCGCTGGGCGTCAGCATCCCGGTGGGCAAGGACTCTTTGTCGATGAAGACGACCTGGCGCGACGGCGGCCAGGACAAGGCCGTCGTCGGCCCCGTGTCGCTGATCGTGTCCGCCTTCGCGCCGGTGACGGACGCGCGGCGCACGCTGACGCCGCAGTTGCGCACCGATGCCGGCGACACCGACCTCTGGCTGATCGACCTTGCGCCCGGCCAGCAAAGGCTCGGCGGCTCGGTGCTGGGACAGGTGTACGGACAATTGGGCAACGTGGCGCCCGACATGGTGGCGCCCGCGCTGCTCAAGGCATTTTTTGCGGCGCTGCGCACGCTTGCGCGCGAGGGTGCCATCCTCGCTTATCACGACCGTTCTGACGGTGGCTTGCTTGTGACGCTGGCAGAGATGATGTTCGCGGGGGGCTGCGGCGTCTCGGTTGAATTGCCGGTGCAGGGATCGGCCGTGGCGGCTCTGTTCAACGAGGAATTGGGCGCTGTGATCCAGACGCGGGCGGCCGACCGGGCGCGTATCGCGAAGGCTTTTGGCGCCGCGGCGATCCGCCTGGGCGGCCTCACTGCGGACGACCAGCTTGCGGTGAGTCAGCGCGGCAAGGCGGTGCTCGCGCTGTCGCGCATGGCGTTACGCCAGGCCTGGTCAGACACCACCTTCCGCATGCAGAAACTGCGCGACAACCCGGACTGTGCGGCGGAAGAGTTCGCGCGCAATACCGATGCGGCCGACCGTGGGCTCGCACCGGTGCTCAGCTTCGACCCGCAGGAGAACGTGGCGGCGCCGTTCATCACCAAGGGCGTGCGCCCGCGCATGGCGATCCTGCGCGAGCAGGGCGTGAACGGCCAGATCGAAATGGCGGCGGCCTTCGACCGCGCTGGGTTCGACACGGTGGACGTGCACATGAGCGACATCATCGCCGGCCGCGTGACGCTCGACGCCTACAGGGGGATCGCGGCGTGCGGCGGTTTTTCCTACGGCGATGTGCTGGGCGCGGGCGAGGGCTGGGCCAAGTCGATCCTGTTCAATGCCCGGGCGCGCGATCAGTTCGCCGCGTTCTTCCATCGCGCCGATACCTTCGCACTGGGCGTGTGCAACGGCTGCCAGATGATGAGCAACCTGCGCGACCTGATTCCGGGCGCCGCGCACTGGCCGCGCTTCGTGCGCAATCGTTCGGAACAGTTCGAAGCCCGCTTCGTACTGGTGGAGGTGCCGCGCTCGCCTTCGCTGCTGTTCGACGGCATGGCCGGCAGCCGCATTGCGGTGCCAACCGCCCACGGCGAGGGTTATGCGGAATTCCGCGATCCCAACGCGCTGGCAGAGGCGGAGGACTCAGGGCTGGTGTGCCTGCGCTATGTGGACCATGCGGGCCGGGCGACGGAGGCCTATCCGTACAATCCCAACGGCTCGCCACAGGGCATCACGGGACTGACGACCGCGGATGGACGTTTCACCATCGTGATGCCGCATCCCGAACGGGCGTTCCGCAGCGTGCAGAACTCGTGGCATCCGGACGGGTGGGGAGAAGACGGGCCCTGGCTGCGGATGTTCCGCAATGCCCGGAAATGGGTCGGCTAGCGCCAACCCTGGTGAGGCGAAAGACGAAAGACGAGCGGCGCTTCTCTCGTCTTTCCCGTATTTATTCGACCTTGGTCTTCGCCCGCAGATCGGCGAGGTAACGCCCGACGGCCTGCTGCTGGGCGCGCTGCAGGAGCACCTGTTTGACTTCGTCGAACGACGGGATCTTGAGGGGCCGCTCATCTTCGAGCTTCACGACGGCCCACGCGCCCTGGACCTGGACCGGCTGGTCGGCGAGTTGGCCTTTCTTGAGCTTGCGCACCGCATCGGTGAGCGGCGGCGGGTAGCCGCCGATCGGCCGCCAGTCGAGGTCGCCGCCCTTGCCCTTGGAGCCAGCGTCCTTCGATTTCTCGGCGGCAAGTTTCTCGAAGTTCGCGCCTTTTCTGAGCGAAGCGAGGATCTGCTTGGCCTCGTCTTCGGTGTCCACCGCGATCACGCGCAGCCGCACTTCCTTGTCGCCGGCGGAGGCTTTCTCGGCGTCATAGGCCTTGCGCAACTGGTCGTCGGGGATTGGGTTGGCGCGCAGGTAGTCGCTGATCACGAGGTTGCCCAGAAGCTCCTGCCGCATGAGGTCGATTTGTTGTTGGGTTTCAGGCGATTTGTCGAGCCCCTTCTTCGCGGCTTCCTGGGCGAGTATCTCAAGATTTATCAGCCGCTCCCGGATCTGGTTGCGGACTTCCGGCGAATCGCCGCCCTTGCTGCCGGGCGCGCCCGGGGCACCCGGGGCGCCGCCCGCACCGGAGGCATTCTTGGCCATGAAGTCGAAGCGCGTCTGCGGAATTGTCACGCCGTTGACCTTGGTGCCCTGCGCATGTATCGCGGGCGCGAAAAACCCGACGGCGAGCCCGACGGCGAGCACGGCAAGGCGAAGCGGATGGTGCATGGTGGTTTCCTTTGGGAGTAACTGCAAAATCAGAACTCTTCGGGCGCGTAGGCCCGGATGGAGAGGGCGTGGATGTCGCGCCGCATCAGGTCTGAAAGCGCATCATAAACCATCCGGTGGCGCGCCAACGGGCTGGCGCCGGTGAAGCGGGGCGACACCACGACGAGTTGGTAGTGCCCGCCGCCGCCTTTAGCGCCGTCGTGTCCTACATGCTGGCCGCTCTCATCGAAGAGTTCGACGCGTTCGGGAGCGAGCACGGCAAGGCGGGCTTCGATGCTGGCGATGAGGCCGGCGGTGCTCAAGGCTTGGGCGCTTCCCGCGTGTAACGCGACAGGGCCACGGTCTGCGCGATGGCGAAGGCAAAAGTCAGGACGAGCCCGCCGAACACCTTGAACTTGACCCACAGGTCGGTGCTGAGCGTAAACGCGATGGCGAGATTGAGGACGCCCAGCATCGTGAAGAATCCCGCCCACAGATACAGCCAGCGGTTCCAGACGGTGTCGGGCGCGTCGAAGTGCGCCTCCATCATGGCGCGGATGGCATTCTTCTTGAACGCGAGGTGGGCGACCACCAGTCCGATGCCGATGACCCAGTACACCATGGTCGGCTTGACCTTGATGAAGCGCTCGTCGTGCAGCAGCAGCGTTAGCGCGCCGAAGAACATGATGGCGCCGAAATTGATCCACAGGAGCTTGTCCACCTTGCGGTGGCGGAACCAGGCCCAGGCGACCTGGAACACGGTGGCGAACATCGCTGCCGCCGTGGCGTAGTAGATGTCCTTCAGCGCGTAGACCGCGAAGAACAGGATGAGGGGAAAGAAGTCGAACAGGAATTTCATGGTCGGCCGTGCACTCAGGGGGCAAGGGCGCGGATTATAGGGGTTTCCTCGCGCGCCAGCGGCGGCGCGCGGAGGTCAGGTTTTGTCGAATTTCAGGGACGCCGAGTTGATGCAGTAACGCAGTCCGGTCGGCGCCGGGCCGTCCTCGAACACATGCCCAAGGTGGGCGTCGCACTTGCTGCACAAAACCTCCGTGCGGCGCATGCCGTGGCTGACGTCCGTTTCAGCCGCCACGTTCTCTGCTTTCGCGGGCTGCCAGAAGCTGGGCCAGCCGCTGCCGGATTCGAACTTGTGGTCGGCGCTGAACAGCTCCGTTCCGCAGCAGATGCAGCGGTATACGCCCTTTTCGTGGTTGTCCCAGTAAATGCCGGTAAAAGGCCGCTCGGTGCCTTTCTGGCGGGCGACCTGGAACTGCTCCGGCGTCAGTTCTTTCTTCCAGTCAGCGTCGGGTTTCTTGATCTTGTCCGTCATGGTCCGCTCCATCAATGAGTTCTTTGAACAGGTCTGCGTGATAAAGTTGCCTGGACTACTGCATCGTCCGACGCTGCATCAGCGCACCGGTCGTTCGTTTGTTCGATGAGTCGGTCTATTCCGTGAAAACTGGCAGGGAAACCGCATGACGCTTGCGTACTGGATGGTCCTCGTGGCGGCGCTGCTGCCGTATTGTGCCACCGGCTACTTCAAGTTCGGCGGCGGTGGCGGAAAGACCTACAACAACCATGCGCCGCGGGTCGGGTTGGACGCGCTGCCGCCAGACCGCAAGCGGGCCTACTGGGCGCAATTGAACGGCTTTGAGGCGTTCCCGCCGTTCGCAGCGGGGGTGATCATCGCGCACCTTGCCGGCGGGCCTCAGCGCTGGATTGACGGCCTGGCCGTGGCGTTCGTCCTGCTGCGGGTGGCCTATACGCTGCTCTATATCCACGACAAGCCGACCGCGCGGTCGCTGGTGTGGTGCGCCGGCGTGCTGTGCGTGATCGGCCTGTTCGTCAGCGCGGCCTAAAGAACGACTTCCCGCGCAATCCCGCGCGCATCCATCTCGAATTCCAGGTCGACCACGGGCGGGTGCGCGTAGTGCCACGTCAGGCCGCCCGGCGCCGCGCCGCGGCGGACGATCTCCTCGCCGAGGAAGGGATGGAGGTCGTGCACGGTGTAGGCCTGCGTGTCCGTCACCTCTTTCCAACCGCAGCCCAGCGGTTGCATGCGGCCTTCCATCACCCCCAGCACGTAGCGCGCCTTTTCCACCAGCGCACCCGGCGAGACATCGCCGTGCCGCACGATGTGGTCGCGGTAGTTAGGCTGGTTCTCCGGGGCTTCCGCACCGCCGGCGACGATGAAGCTCGGGCGGGACGCATTTTTCGCGGGCACCGTGTACGAGAAGGCATAGAAGGAAGGTTCCGCGGGCGGGTCGATCGCGGGGCACACATTGCTGCGCGCCACCGGATTTGCACCGTCCTGGTAGAGACCCCACGCCGCGAGCGGCGCCACGTATTGCCGGTTGAAGGCCTCGAAACCGGCTTCGGTGAAAGGCGCGGGCGAACGCAGCTCGCAGGCACAGAATGCAGTCAGCGGACGGCCGATCGCGCGCAGGTGCGCCTCGATCCTGCGAAAACCTTCTGCGAGCGGCACGGGCCGATGGAAGCGCGCCCGTTCGATTTCGAAGCCGGGTTCGGCGGCGACGGATGCGGAGTAGCGGAAAACCCCTTTGACGTAGCGATAGCCGCCGGGGGTGAAGGTGACAACCTCTGCTGCAGCCATGCGCGTTAGAGTACCTTGCCGGGGTTCATGATGCCCAGCGGATCGAACGTCTTCTTCACCGCGTGCATCAGGTCCATCTCCACTGCACTCTTGTGGTGCGGCAATTCCGCGCGCTTGGCCTGACCGATGCCATGCTCGGCGCTGATTGAGCCGTTGCGCTCGCGCACCATTTGGTAGACGGCTTTGTTCACGTCGGTCATGGCGACGGCTGCGGGGTCGTCGCGCCGGCGGCCGGGCACAAAGCAGTTGTAGTGCAGGTTGCCGTCGCCGATGTGACCGAAGCAGATGATGCGCACGCCGGGAAACTGTTTTTCCAGCGCGGCGCCGGCTTCCGTGATGAAGGCCGGGATGCCACTGATCGGCACCGAAATGTCGTGGCGGTAGAGCAGGCCATCGCTCTTGGAGGCTTCGGGGATCGTCTCGCGGATGCGCCAGAAGGCCTGCGCCTGCGCGGCGCTCTCGGCCAGAGCAACGTCCGTCACCAGGCCTTTTTCGATAGCGCCCGCCAGCGCCTGTTCGACGGCGTCGCGCAGCCCGGCATCGATCGCCGGATCGTCAACGTTGGTCAGGAAGTACCAGGGCGCCGCGGCGGACAGCGGGTCGCGGGTGCCGGGGATGTGCTTCAGCACGAGTTCGATGCAGTGGCGCGAGATGATCTCGAAGGCGCTGATACGGTCACCGATCTCGCTGCGCAGGTGCGAGAGCAGGGCGATTGCGGCGTCCGGGTCGGGGATTGCGCCAAAGGCGGTGACGGAGGTGCGGGGCTGGGGAAAGAGCTTGAGCACCGCACCGGTGATGATGCCCAGGGTGCCTTCGGAGCCGACGAAAAGCTGCTTGAGGTCGTAGCCGGTGTTGTCCTTGCGCAGCCCCCGCAGGCCGCCCCACACCTCGCCGGTCGACAGGACGACTTCCAGGCCGAGGGTGAGGTCGCGCGTGTTGCCGTAGCGGAGCACGTTGATGCCACCGGCGTTGGTGGCGAGGTTGCCGCCGATCTGGCAACTGCCTTCCGCGCCGAGCGACAGCGGGAAGTAGCGGTCGGCCTCGCGGGCCGCCTGCTGGAGGTTGGCGAGGATGCAGCCGGCCTCGACGGTGATCGTATTGTTGAGCGGGTCGAGCGCCACGATGCGGTTCATGCGCGCGAGCGAGAGGACAATGGCATCGCCCTTCGTGGTGGGGGTTGCCGCGCCGCACATGCCGGTGTTGCCGCCCTGGGCGACGACGGGCGTGCGTGTTTCCGTGCAGAGCTTCAGTACCGCGGCGACTTCTGCCGTATTCGCGGGACGCACCACCGCGACCGCCTTGCCAATGTAGAAGCCGCGCCAGTCGTGGAGCGCAGGCGCGATTTCCTGCGCGTCCGTCAGGACATGGGCGGGGCCGACGATGGCGGCAAGGCGTTCGACGAGGGTGGACGGGGACAGCACGGCGCTCATGGACAGGGTTTCCTCCTGGTTCGATTATAAGCCGCACCAAAGCACAGGCCGGCATCTTGTGGATGCCGGCCTGGCGGGAGAGCGGCGCCGGGTAGGCGCCGCCGTAGCCTGGTGGGGTGTAACGAAACTACGCGGCGAGGAGTTTTCGCAAGACGTAGGGAAGAATCCCGCCGTGCTGGTAGTAATCCACTTCAATCGGGGTATCGATGCGCAGGGTCAGCGGCACGCTTTCCGTCTTACCGTCCTTGCGCGTGATCGTCATGATCACGTCCTGCATCGGGACGATGTTTTTCTCGATGCCGGTGATGTCGATGATTTCCGAGCCGTCGAGATTGAGGGTTTGCGCGGTCGTGCCGGGCTTGAACTGCAGGGGCAGCACACCCATGAACACCAGGTTCGCACGGTGGATGCGCTCGAAGGCGCGCACGATCACGGCCTTCACGCCCAGCAGTTGCGGGCCCTTGGCGGCCCAGTCGCGCGAGGAGCCCTGGCCGTATTCGTCGCCGCCGAACACGACTGACGGCACACCGTCCTGCTGGTAGCGCATCGCGGCTTCGTAAATGGACATCTGTTCGCCGGAGGGCTGGTGGACCGTCACGCCGCCTTCAATACCCGGCAGCATCAGGTTCTTGATGCGGATGTTGGCGAAAGTGCCGCGCAGCATGACTTCATGATTGCCGCGGCGCGCGCCGTAGGTGTTGAAGTCGGCGATGGCCACGCCGTGGCCCTGCAGGTATTGGCCGGCCGGCGAGGAAGCGCGGATGCCGCCCGCGGGGCTGATGTGGTCGGTGGTGATCGCATCGCCGAAGATGCCCAGCACGCGGGCACCCTTCACGTCCGATACCTTGCCGGGCTGCAGGCCGAAGCCGTCGAAGTAGGGCGGATGACGCACGTAGGTGGATTGTTCGTTCCACCGATAAGTGGCGCCGACCGAAGACGGAATCTCGTCCCACATCGGGTTGCCTTCGCCGAAGGCCGAGAACAGTTTCTTGTACATCGCGGGGTCCGTCGCGTACGGCATGACTGCGGCGATTTCGGCGGTCGAGGGCCAGAGGTCCTTCAGGAATACGGGTTTGCCGTCCTTGCCGGTGCCGATCGGATCCTTCGACAGGTCGATGTCGATGGTGCCGGCGAGGCCGAAGGCGACGACCAGCGGCGGGCTCATCAGGAAGTTGGCCTTGATGCTCTGGTGGATGCGCGCCTCGAAGTTGCGGTTACCGGACAACACGGCGGCTGCGATGACATCGTTTTTCGTCACGGCTTCGTCGAGGTAGCCGTCCAGCGGGCCGGAGTTGCCGATGCAGGTCGTGCAGCCGTAGCCGGAGACGAAATAGCCGAGCTGTTCCAGGTAGGGCAGCAGGCCTGCGTTCTTCAGGTATTCGGTCACCGCCAGCGAACCGGGGCCGAGCGAGGTTTTCACCCAGACGGGCGGTTTCAGGCCTTTCTCGACCGCCTTTTTGGCCAGCAAGCCGGCGCCCAGCAGCACACCGGGGTTGGAGGTGTTGGTGCAGGAGGTGATCGCGGAGATCAGCACGTCGCCATGGCCGATCTTTACGTCCGAGTTGCTCGTCGGCACGCGCCTGCCGATTTCGCCGGGCTTGCCGTAGCCGCCGTCGGTGAACGGCTTCTCGAGGAACTCGCGGAACTTGCCCTTGATCGCCGGCAGGTCGAGGCGGTCGTTGGGACGCCGCGGACCCGCAACGGACGGCTTGACGCTGGAGAGATCGAACTGCACCACGTCGCTGTAGTCGATGTCGCCGTCTTTCGGCATGCCGAACATGCCCTGGGCTTCGTAGTACGCCTTGACGGCCGGCACGACGTCGCCGCGGCCGGTCATGCGCAGGAATTCGCAGGACACCTCGTCAACCGGGAAGAAGCCGCAGGTCGCGCCATATTCGGGCGCCATGTTGCCGATGGTCGCGCGGTCGGGCAGGGGCAGCGAGGCCGCACCCGCACCGAAGAATTCGACGAACTTGCCGACCACTTTTTTCGCTCGCAGCCGTTCGGTCACGGTCAGGACGAGGTCGGTGGCGGTGACGCCGTCGTTCAACCTGCCGGTCATGTGCACGCCGACCACATCCGGTTGCAGGAAGTACATCGGCTGGCCGAGCATCGCGGCCTCGGCTTCGATGCCGCCGACGCCCCAGCCCAGCACGCCCAGGCCGTTCACCATCGTCGTGTGCGAATCGGTGCCGACCAGACTGTCGGGGTAGTAAAGGTCGCCCACGTTCCACACGACCTGCGACACGTATTCGAGGTTGATCTGATGGCAGATGCCGTTGCCCGGCGGGATGATTTCGAAAGTCTTGAACGCCTGTGCGCTCCACTTGAGGAATTCATAGCGCTCGCGGTTGCGCCTGAACTCGACTTCCATGTTCTTGCGCAACGCGTCCTTGTTTCCGTAGTAGTCGATCTGGACCGAGTGGTCCATGATCAGATGGGCGGGGCAGAGGGGCTCGATGATGTCCGGGTTGGCGCCCTGCTTTTTGGCGGCCTCGCGCATGGCGGCGAAGTCCACCACCAGCGGCACGCCGGTCATGTCCTGCAACAGGACGCGCGCCACGACGATCGGTACTTCCTCGCTGCGCTTGCCGCGGGGTTCCCAGCCCGCGAGGTTCTTCAGGTGCGCTTCGGTGATCTTTTTGCCGTCGTACTTGCGCAATGCGGATTCCAGCACGACGCGAAGGCTGACCGGCAGCCGCGAAATCTTGCCCAGGCCCGCCTTTTCCAGCGCTGGGAGCGAGTAATACTGACCGGTCTTACCGGAAAACGTGAATGACTGGAGTGTGTTGTGAAGGTTGTGCGGCATGGGGTGCTCCTGCGGGAAGCGTCCTATCGCACGCGTTCGTGCGGTGAAGACGTCTGGCGAGCGACGAGGACCGGGTGGAAGCGCGGCGTCCGGCTGAAGGTGGAATGCTTACCGGTTGATTTTGAGGATGAAATTTCCGTCTGCACCGGCAGCCGACTGCAGACGAGAGTAGCGGAAGGGCAACGAGAGCGTCAAGGCAGGCAGAGGCAGCCGCCTGAATGCACCCCGTATCCGCATGGCGCTGGCGCGTTATCTGCTACTCGCAAACCGTCACCTTTAGCCTGTAGAGTCACGGCTTTTTTCCGGGCGGTCGCGGCCCCCTCCATTGACACAAGGATGCGCAGAACATGGCAACGGCAGTAACCCTCATTCCCGGCGACGGGATCGGCCCCGAAGTGGCGGCTTCAGTCAAAGCAGTGGTCACGGCATCCGGCGCCAAAATCGACTGGGAGCCTGTCCCCGTGGGCATCAGCGCCATGGAGAAGTACGGCACGCCGATGCCGCCGCCCGTCTTCGAATCGATGGGGCGCACCAAAGTGGGGCTCAAGGGGCCAACGCAGACGCCATTCGGGGGCGATTACCGGATCAAGCTCAGCCACCCGGCGCGCGACGGGTCGACGGCGCCGCGCGACTACCCGAGCATTGCGATCGCCCTGCGCAAGGAATTCGGCCTCTACGGCGCCGTGCGCCCGGCCAAGAACTATCCCGGCATCGCCTCCCGCTTCCAGGGTGTCGATCTGCTGATCTTCCGCGAGAACAGCGAAGACCTTTACCTCGGCATCGAAAAGCGCGTGAGCGAAGACCGCGTGGAGGCCACCAAGGTCATCACCGTCAGCGCCACCGACCGTATGGCGCACTTCGCCTGCCGCTACATGGAGAAGATCGGCCGCAAGCGCCTGACCGTGGGCCACAAGGCCAACGTCCTCAAGCTGACCGACGGCACTTTCCTCAAGGTGGCGCAGGCAGCGGCGGCCGCACATCCGTCGATCACCTGCGATGCGCGCGTCATCGATGCGCTGTGCATGGAACTCGTGATCAAGCCGGAGAGCTTCGACAGCCTGCTGCTCGCCAACCTCTACGGCGACATCGTCTCCGATCTCGCGGCCGGCCTCGTCGGCGGGCTGGGCGTGGCGCCGGGGGCGAACCTGGGCGAGGACTGCGCGATGTTCGAGGCCGTGCATGGCAGCGCGCCCGACATCGCGGGCAAGGATCTCGCCAACCCGACCGCGCTGCTGCTGTCTGCGGTGATGATGCTGCGCTATCTGGAGCAGGGCGCGGCCGCCGACCGCATCGAGGCGGCGCTGTCAAAGGCGCTCGCCGACAAGCAGGCGGTGACTAAGGACCTCGGCGGCAACGGCGGGACCAAGACGTTCACCGCTGCGATCATTCGCGCGCTGGGCTGAGCGCTGAGCGCTGAGGGCGGGCCGGGCCGTCATTCGACCTTGATGTTGGCCTCGCGGACCACCCGGGTCCATTTTTCGCGGTCGGCGCGCAGGTAGCGTTCGAACTCCTCGACGCTGATGTCCGGCACATCGGCGCCGAAGCGCGCGAAGGTGTCGCGCGTCGTCGGGGTGCGCAGGACTTTCTGCAGCGCGGCCGTCAGCTTCTGCTGGATGTCCTTCGGCGTCGCGGACGGGACGAGAATCGCGGCAAACGTCGAGGCCTCGAAGCCCTTGTAGCCGGATTCATCGACGGTCGGCACGTTCGGCAGGGACGACGAACGCTTGAGGGTGGTGACGGCGATCGCGCGCAGCTTGCCGCTCTGGATGAAACCGATCGAGGACGAGAGCTGGTCGAACAGCAGGTCGACCTGGCCGCCCATGACGTCCACCAGCGCCGGGCCGCTGCCCTTGTAGGGCACGTGTATCAGTTTCGTTCCCGTCACGGACTGGAAGAGCTCGCCGGCGAGATGGTTGCTGCTGCCGGGGCCGGCGGAAGCCATCGTCACCTTGCCGGGCCGCGCCTTGATCATCGCGACGAACTCCTTGATGTCGCGGGCGGGCAGCGAGGGGTGCATCACGATCACGATGGGAACCACCGACACCAGGCCGATGGCGGCGAGGTCGCGCTGGGGGTCGTAGCCGAGCTTCGGATAGAGGGCGGGGGCGGCGGTGAGCGTGCCGGTGGACCCGACCAGCAGCGTATAGCCGTCCGGCGGCGATTTGGCGGCGAGCTCGGTGCCGATGGTGCCGCCGGCGCCGCCGCGGTTGTCGACGATGATGGGTTGTCCGAGGGCCTCCGTCAGGCCCGGAGCGAGGGTGCGGCCGGTGATGTCGATGTTGCCGCCCGGCGGGAAGGGCACGATGATCCGCAGCGATTTGGCGGGCCAGGATTGGGCGTGGACGGCGGCGCTGGCGAGCAGCAGGACGGCGACGGCCAGACGGGTGGGCGTGGGCATGATTCCTCCTGGGTGGATCGAGCGACGCTGCGGGTGAACCGAGTGCGGTCGACATTCTTCGCGGCGTGCGGCGCATGCTACGGAAAGAATGCCGGTCCGGCAAACGATACTGCAATCGCAGCGCCGCCCCTATAATGCGCTTCGTTTTTTCACCACCCTCAGCGCCAGCGAGGAACTCATGCTGCCCAGCGAACGTCTCCCGTACTCGCCCATCATCGATCGCCCGCCGCTGCGTTTGCCCGGCGGCGCGCGTGTGGTGGTGTGGCCCATCGTCAACGTCGAGGTGTGGGACATCGGCCGCGCGATGCCGCGGCAAGTGCTGCCGCCGCCGACGGGGCAGACCATGCTGCCGGACGTGCCGCACTGGGCGTGGCACGAATACGGCATGCGCGTCGGCTACTGGCGCCTGAAAGCGGCGCTCGACAGGCTCGACATCAAGGCGTCGCTGTGCTGCAACGGCCGGGTGTGCGAGGACTATCCGCGGGTGGCCGAGGCTGCGCGCGACGCCGGCTGGGAGTTCATGGGCCATTCCTACGACCAGCGGCCGATCCACCTGGAGCCGAACCAGCGCAAGACGATCCGGCGCACGCTGAAGATCCTGAACAAGTTCACCGGCAAGCCGACCGTGGGCTGGCTGGGGCCGGGGCTGACGGAAACCTTCGACACCCCTGATTACCTGGCCGAAGCCGGCATCCGCTACCTGGCGGACTGGGTGGTGGACGACGAGCCCTGCGAAGTGAAGACCAAGCACGGCCCGGTGCTGTCGATGCCCTACACGGTGGAGCTGAACGACATCTCCATGATGATGGTGCAACACCATGCCGCGCAGGAGTTCGTCACGCGCAGCCTCGATTACTTTGACCGCGTGTACGAGGAAGGCGCCTCGCGGCCGAAGATCATGGCGATCGCGGTGCACCCGTACATTTCCGGCGTGCCGCACCGGATCAAGTACTTCGAGGAAGTCTTCACCAAGCTGCGCCGCAAAAAGGGCGTGCTGTTCTGGACCGGCGAGCAGATCATGGAGTGGTACTGGACGCAGCGCAGCCAGCCCGGGGTCAAGGCCGCTGCCAAATCCCGCAAGAAATAGCCGGCGCGGAAGGTCAGCGCAGGGCGTCGAACAGCGCCGGATCCAGTTCCCGCCGGTATTTTTCCAGCATCGGCGCCAGCGCCGCCACGAAGGCCGCGTGTTCCGCCGGCGTCAGTGTCACGATCTCGACGGCTTCCGTCTTCAGTTTGGCCATGATCGTGGCATCTTCCGCCGCCGCCAGTTGCCGCTGGTAGGCCGTCGCTTCCCGGCCCGCGACATCCACCGCCGCCCGTACGTCCGCCGGCCAGCCTGCGTACTTCGCCGCATTGCCAATCATCGCGCTCGCACCGAAGAAGTGGCTGGAGAGCGTGTGGTAGCGGTGAAACTTGTGCACACCGAAGTTGTAGGTGTTGGTCAGCGGGTTGTCCTGCGCCTGGAAGCGGTCGCCGCCGACTTCGGCCGCGAACTCCTTGATGTCGGCGGGCACCGGCACGAAACCCAGGGCCGCGAACGCCTCCGCATGCAGCGCGCTCATCTGCGTGCGGATGCGCAGGCCCGTGCAGTCGGCGGGGGTGCGGATGGGGCGCACCTTGTTGGACAGGTGGCGGAAGCCGTTGTCCCAATAGCCGAGCACCCGATGCGCCGTGCGGGCATGCATCTGCCGCGTGAAGCGCGCGCCTAGCTCCCCGTCCAGAGCACGGCACACCACTTCGCGGCTGGGCACGACGAAGGGCAGTTCCAGCAGCTTCAGTTCCGGCACGTCGTCCGCGAAGCGCACGGTCGAGATGTAGCAGAAGTCCAGTTCCCCGTTCTCGACCATGATGGGCAGGTCGCCGGAACCGCGGCCGAGGTCCAGCACGTTGCCGATCAGCTCGAACGTGACGCGGTTACCGAGTTTTTGTAGCAGCAACTCGCCGAAGCGCACGGCGGCCTGGTTGTGGATGGAGGCGGGCTTCTGGTAGCCGCCGAAATTGAAATGAATGGGTTGCATTTTTTTAGTGTGACTGATTTAAAGCCCCCTCCCTTGCGCAGAGCGCGGGGGAGGGGGCTTTAAATCCTGTCTCTTATACACATCTGACGCTGCCGACGAATAGAGAG